>Ga0185299_10000932_pt1 | contig 66727 bp, 58 predicted proteins | sample PaiPotPPA55metaG_FD_128002 | JGI IMG/M metagenome (GOLD analysis project Ga0185299, IMG submission 128002) | Iron sulfur acid spring bacterial and archeal communities from Banff, Canada, to study Microbial Dark Matter (Phase II) - Paint Pots PPA... ... | reverse complement strand
TTGCTTGGCCTTAGCCCTTTTTGGGCCGTTGTTTTGGCTCACCTCTTCGGTGTGTGCCGAGGTTGGTATAATCATATTGTCAGGTTGCTGTCTATCCAGCAGCCTGGCAATACCCATGGCATCTACCATAATAGGCTTCGTTCGAGTCCGTCGTAACGAATGTGAACCGCTTTCGCGTCGAAATCCGACAGTCTGCCAGGGCTATGTGTTTCAAGAAGCCCCTAAAAAGCTGCGAACCTATTACTGTTACTTCGGGCGAAGCTAGCTTCTCCCCTCTCTTAATCCAAACGCGCATCGATCAGCTTCGCGATCAGCCCGGTCCAACCGGTCTGATGGGAAGCGCCAACGCCCCGGCCGTTATCTCCGTGGAAGTATTCGAAGAACGGCACGTAATCCCGGAAATGTGGGTCGGTCTGTAACTTGGTATTTTCGCCCAGCACCGGCCGGCGACCATTGGCATCTCGCAGGAAGATGCGGCAAAGCCGGCTGCGCAATTCCGCGGCCGCTTGCTTAATCGTACAGAATTTGCCTGAGCCGGTCGGGCACTCGATCGTGAAATCATCACCATAGTAGTGGTGAAAACGCTGCAGCGCTCCAATCAGCAGGAAGTTCATTGGGAACCAGATCGGACCTCGCCAATTGGAGTTCCCTCCAAACAGACCGGAAGTCGATTCACCCGGTTCATAGTCAACCGACATCACGGAGCCATTCCAATAAAAAGAATAAGGATGCTCACGATGATAGCGCGAGACGGCTCGAACGCCATATTCAGAGAGAAACTCGGTCTCATCCAACATGCGTTTGAGCAATAGCTTCATGCGATGCCCGCGTAACAACGAGAGGAGCCGGCGATCGACCTTCCCGGTAACGTGCCAGCGTGAAATCAGGTCAGCGAGATCCGGCCGATTGGTTAATAGCCATTCCAGGCGGCTCTTGAAATAAGGCACTTTTTCGAGCAGCTCCGGTTCCAGAGTTTCTACGGCGAAAAGTGGGATCAAGCCGACAATAGAACGCACACGCAATGGGATCACTTGCCCGTCGGGCAGATTCAAAACGTCATAGAAAAACCCGTCTTGGTCGTCCCACAGCCCCATACCTTCGGCGCATTGAGCCATCGCTCCCGCAATATCCAGAAAATGCTCAAAGAACTTAGAAGCGATGTCTTCGTAAGCATGATTATGCTGAGCCAATTCCAAGGCGATACGCATCAGATTTAGGCTGTACATCGCCATCCAGCTGGTCCCGTCGGATTGATTGATATAGCCGCCGGTCGGCAATGGAGCGCTGCGATCGAAGACTCCGATATTATCCAACCCGAGAAACCCGCCTTGAAAGATATTACGCCCGGCGATGTCCTTCCGGTTGACCCACCAAGTGAAGTTGAGCAGCAGTTTATGGAAGACCCGTTCCAGAAAACCGATGTCTCCCGGATCATCGGCTTTTTCTGCGCGACGTTGTTTGCGATCGATCTCAAAGACTCGCCACGCCGCCCAAGCATGCACCGGCGGATTCACATCGCCAAAAGCCCACTCATACGCCGGCAGCTGGCCATTGGGATGCATGTACCATTCGCGAGTAATCACCAAGAGCTGTTTCTTGGCAAACTCAGGGTCGATCACTGCAAAAGGCAGGGTGTGAAAAGCCAAGTCCCAAGCTGCGAACCAGGGATATTCCCACTTGTCAGGCATCGAAAGTATCTCGGTAGTGTTGAGATGCTTCCAATCATGGTTCCGGCCGTTCTTCCTTTCGGACGGCGGCGCCGGATTCCCAGGATCACCACCCAGCCAAGTGCGAACATCGAAACGGTAACGTTGCTTACTCCAGATCATTCCGGCAAAAGCCTGGCGTTGGACATTGCGAAGATCTTCGTCACCGATCTCTCGCTGTACTTCAGTGTAAAACTCGTCGGCTTCGGCTCGGCGCGCTTTGAGGATTTGATCAAAATCAGCGAATCCAACCTCCGGCGTGCCTCGAGCCAAACGCAGGCGGACGACTTGTTCGGCGCCTCCGCCGATCAGGAGCTGATAATGGGCGGCAGATTTGGTACCGGTGCGTGCGGGATTGATCGCGTTCGCGTTCTTCCCAACCAGCCATTCATGAAACCCATCCTTATGGTAACGGCCTGAACCAGGGAAAGAGTAGAGACGCTGGTAGTTGGTTTCGTTTTCGCAGAAGACCAGCGTCGGGGACCCTTCCGCGTGCAGAAGAAAAGTTCCCAACCGCGAATGCTTCGCCGAGATTACGTTGTCTCCGGCCGCTTCCACCGTCGGTTTGGCGATACCCTGGCCCCAGGACCACGTATTGCGAAACCAGAGATGTGGCAGGAGATGCACAATCGCGGCTTCCGGTCCCCGGTTAGCAACCGTGATCTGGATTAAAATATCGTTCGGCCCGGCCTTGGCGTACTCGGCGAAGACATCAAAGTAGCGGTCGTCATCGAACACCCCGGTATCGATCAACTCGTACTCGGGAACGAGTTTTCCTCGCCGGCGGTTTTCTTCCACTAAGGCGGTATAAGGGAAGTCCCGCTGCGGATATTTGTAGAGCATCTTGAGGTAGGAATGCGTGGGAGTCGCATCCAGATAGTAGTAAAGCTCTTTAACATCCTCGCCGTGATTCCCTTCCTCATTGGTCAAACCAAAAAGACGCTCCTTCAAGATGGGATCTTTCCCGTTCCAGAGAGCAAGCCCGAAACAGAGTAGTTGGCTCTCGTCGCTGATACCCGCGATACCATCCTCCCCCCAGCGATAGGCCCGGCTTCGAGCATGGTCGTGCGGAAAGTAGTTCCAGGCCGTACCGCTGTTGCTGTAATCCTCGCGAACCGTTCCCCACTGACGTTCGCTAAGGTACGGACCCCAATGGCGCCACTTGGCCGTACCGCTATTCATTTCGAGCACGCGCTGTTTTTCGGACATAGAGATCTCTCCGGGAGAAGTTTAAATATTGTCGCAATGGCGATGCTCCGGTCATCTACTCAACTTGTCTAGCAGCGTCAAACGGCGATCGCGTGACGCAGAGCGATTGGAACGGGCGCGTGGACCTTAGTGGACCTTAGTGGACCTTAGTGGACTCAGTGGACAAGTCGGCCGGCGTGCCAGGTTATTTCAGGGGTGCCGGAGCTTTGACGTTGACGGGCTACCGGCCAACGCGAAGCCTTGCTTTTCGAAAAGAGGGATTGTTCCAGTCCAGGCAAATGCACCAACAACCGTCGTAGGCTCCTTTCTCGCCGAAAGGCCGTTCCAGTTCGGCCCGCTGCTCCGGACTTATCTCTTTTATTGAAATCTTCATGCTACCGGAGACGCGATGCCGGAGAAGCGTGTCTGCTGAGCTATCCGGAGGGCGGCAGCGACTAAATCCAGGTTAGATCCAGCAGTTGAGCCATCGGGCAAAACGTTGACATCTTCGAAGCCGATTCGGGTAGAAAATCCGGATGCAACCGCACGACGGAGTAACGGCCAAGCCGAGGCTTTGTCGCCGTGCAGAAGAATGGGTTTGGCAAAATTCGCGGTTCCGAGCACCGCCAGGATTTCGTCGGTAACGGCGTGTGCGCGAGCCGATTCCTGTTCCCCGACTTCAACCAGAAGCCGCAGCGCCAATCGATCAAGCCCCAACCTTAGTAAACGCTCGGCATCCGCCTTAACGGCAAGACCAGCTTCAATGCCGATCCCTAGTCGATGCAGCTTTTCTATGAGCGCCGGCGCATTGGTTTCACTCAAATTTACCGAGGCATAGTCAGGTCGAACGGTCCAACGGCCGGCGTAGGCTAGGGTTCGATCATCGTCTTTTTCGATCCAGGCGCCGGTGCTGATCCCGACCAACGTTCCAGGAAGCGCCGTTTTCAACGCTCTTATGGTCGCATCAACATGATTGGGGGAAAGGCTCTGCACACCATCATCACCCCGCACGTGAAGATGCAGTTCGCTCGCGCCGGCCCTAACGACCTTGAGTCCATCTTCAACCAGAGCCTGAATAGTCGTGGGTACCGCCGGATGATAGGAGGGAGGATGGCCTCCGTTAAGACAAGCCTGAACGATCATGCAAACCTTTAAACAGAGGCCGCGCCCACGTCAAAATCTCGGTAGGGATGAGCTCCCGCTCATCCGGTAACGCTCGGCAACAATCTACGCGCTGTGGATTCGAACCCGATGAGCGGGAGCTCATCCCTACCGAGTTTGTCACCACCTTTGCTAGTCGCCGCGACTGGCCACGATCAGAACGCTACCGGCCAGGATCAACACCGCGCCGCATAGGCCGACAACATTTAGGTGGAGCTGGCGTAAGAAGATCGCCGTAAACAAAATGATGAAAAACGGGTAACTGATCTCCAGCAGAGAGGCCATGGTTGCGTTCTTTTCATTGATCGCCAGCCCATTGAACAGGTAGGCGCCGGTACCGAACACCAGATATAAAATAATCATCCAGATCACCGGCCAACTTTCGCCAAGCTTCGCCCAGTTCTGCCGAGGATAAAGCACCCAAAGTATAACGGAAACCAGGATACCGTTCGCTAAACTCAAAAAGGAGAAAGCGGACGCGAAATCCACTCTTCTAAATAGCGACTCCATCAAAACATATTGTGCGCCCCAGCACGCGGCTGAAATCAAGGCATACGTCCACCAAGCCATGTTATCGTGCTTAGCGATTTGTGGCTTGGACAGCAATCCAGGACTTTCGACTTTCGTTTGTCCGACCCAAAAACGGACAAAACATGAAACAAGATCTACACGTGGGTTGATCGAAGCCCAACAGGTAGGGCGAAAATCTCGGCGCGGCGTGGATGAGTTTTTATCCCAGTGGTTTGTCGCGCCGGATTTGAGCCACACCGCGCGGACACCAACCTGCCGGTTTGACGTGACCCAAATCCCGCGCCCTGAACGGAAAAACGCGCGCGGATGGTTCAAAATCGCGGCCTGCGCGTAGCACTAGGATTATAACACTTCAGACGCTCATCACGCCGGTCGAGTCCTGGGTCCGCGGCTCGGCGCTCGTTCGACACGGCAAACTAAACAGCTTTGTCAACGTAGGCCCTTTGTGCAGGATCTCGGGAAGGTCCGGAGCCTCGCCCTACCGACCCCGGTACATGGCCAGCCAGGATCGTTTGCACGCATTTCCTAACCGTGGCGAGGCAACAAGAACCTTGTGGATTTTTGGTCTCGCACCAGCAGGCGGTTTTCATACGGATCTTAATGTCATCCAGGACGCCGGTCCGCCCACATCGATCTATTTCCTCTGTGATCTCCTCGATGGTATGATCGAAACAGTAGCAAACCGGCCGTGGTGCGACCTTCTCCTTTATACCGACTCGAACGATTAAATCGTGTCTCCTAAACAGTCGCGCTGGCGGGCTGCTGTAGTAGACCACATCACATGGCGGATTTGAGCAGAAGTAGTGAAGACCCGGCTCCAACGGCCGAACGACATCGGGTTTCAGCAACGATTGTAGCGTGATGCCGCTGACCGGTTTCCCCCGTTCGCCGCACAACGGACACACCATCACGCCGGCCTTGGGGGTTTTCACGCAGGTCGAAGCTACATCACAACAGTTGCTAGTGTCGTTGGCCATTGCGCGAGCCAGTGATTAAACACCTCAATAGAAGGCTAACTCGGTTGGTTGGAGCAACAGGCCGGCTGCTGGTTTTTTACACCTTCGTCGTCATCGTCCCTTGGTCGATACCCCTTCGCAAAGGCTTCCTGGAACAGCGCGACGCCCTGTTCGCCCAAGTATTTCCGAGCGATGCCCAGCAGTTCCGTCTGTAGTTCTGCCCGGGATTCCGTGTCGCCTACCAACCTCTCGCCGATCGCATGTGCTAAATCGATTTCCAACGGTTTCGCGTTCTCCGCGGCGACTGTCATTTTTGCCTGGATCCGGTGAACCAACCTCGCCGCGATGATGGTCGCTTCATGCCGGCTCAGAATGTCCACGTCATCACCGCGGTACCAATCATTCCTAGAATAAAAACTCTTCAGCGTGACCTCCCGATTCTCCCCGGTCAACACGGTCGCGTGTACGCCGGTCGCTTCGGTCACCGACTCAACGGTTTTGGTCCGTGAGTCGGAATCAACATCGGTTCCCACTACCGCTAAAACGGTTCCGTCTCCTTTTAGCCAAACTTCTGCAATCCCGGATTGGGTTTGCAACTGCCGAAGGATCGGTTTCGCACGGCTGCCGCAACCAATCGCAGGTGCGGCTGGACACTCCAAGCCGACTTGAAACAGGCTGACGCGGTCGCCGGGCGGTTGGGCACTGGTTTCCGCAGAAGACGCCAAAGTTGCGGGATAGCCGGCGTTGGTAGCAGCTTCCCTTAGTTTATCTACCGTAGCCAGACCATCATCAAAAGTAACCTGCGCTTGTTTGGTCTCAAAGCGAACGGTGGCGCTAGTCACCCCCGGTACGTTTTGCAACGCTTTCTTAACCGTGATCGAGCAGACTGCGCAAGTCATGTTCTGAACATTGAGAGTGACCGTTCGTTGGGTACCAGCGGATAGACTGAGAGGGACCGTCATAGTAGCGATAAGCAGTAAGAGGCGCCGCTTGAGCGTTTTCATTGTGAATAAAACAAGGGGGTTAACCAAGGGACCGAAATGAGAGCCAGCACCAGGATGGTGACGATCCAGAATGCCAGCCGTTGTCGTTTTAAAGTGCAGAGATCTGCGCAAATCGTCTCCTGAGCACAGACCACGCGCCGAAAATAAAGGCGATAGAAAACCAGGCCTAAAAACAGAATGGTAAGGAGAATGAAGACTGGGCGATACGGTTCGAATGCGGTCAATGAGCTGATCCAGGTGCCACCAACGCCGAGGCCCAATAGCACCAGCGGTCCAACACAGCAGATCGACGAACCCAGAGCTGCGAGGACGCCGGCAATCATTAGCCAAACTCCACTTTTGCGGTTAGATCCTTTTGTGCCAGGCATAGCGTCTGAGCACGAGCCTACGCTCCGGACTATAGTACGGAATCAAATAGAATTTTGATCATGGCAAAGTTGACCATAGGTCGAGTGGCGGCCGCCGCGGGAGTCAATGTCGAGACGATCCGCTATTATCAGCGACGCGGCCTACTGGAAGAGCCAATTAAGCCGGTTGGCGGTTACCGGAACTATCCCGAGGCAATGGTAAGACGGATCCGTTTTATTAAGCGAGCGCAAGCGCTCGGGTTCGAACTGAAAGATGTGGGCGGACTATTGCAACTCGGCGATCAGAATGCCTGCGCTAAGACTCGGGATCTGGCGGCTCGGAAACTCGCTCTGATTGAAGAGAAGTTAACTGAACTCGCAGCTATCCGGGATGCACTGACAGAGCTCATAGACCAGTGTGACCGCAAATTTAAACGCGGCGCCTGCCCCATCATCGAGGTGCTCGAGAGCTCAACAAGCGGAGAGGTTAGCCAGCGACGCCGGCGGCGATGTGAACCGAGAAACGTCAGTGAGAAGTAGCACGATGAGAAGTGCCCGGAACCCGTCCAACGCCGGGAGGGGAGCCGCTTTGTAGCGTGGCAGTTCTGAAAGCTGGCAGCAAGCGGCTCCCGCGAATGACCCAGCGCCCTACTCTGCCGAGCGTCTTTGTTGGCAGGGCGATTGACTCGCGGCGCGGCCGAAAGAATTGCTGAGTCCTCGGTTATGCTCGGGAGCCGCCTGCTGCAATCCGATAGAACTGCCACGCTATAAAGCGGCTCCCCTCCCGACGCCGCCGGCCCCAGAACATTGATACCTTGCCTCGCGCTGGAAAAATCCTTCGGCCCGCGACATGCTCTGGTATGCGGGTACTGGCCTTCGATGTGTACGGAACGCTGCTTGATGTCCACGCCATAAAAACCGGCGCTGAGCGATACCTTGGGGCCCAAGCGGCCGCGTTCGTGGCGCGCTGGCGAGAAAAAACCGTGGAGTACGCCTTCCGCAGAGGTTTGATGCAGTGTTATCTCGATTTTGCGGGTTGTAACCGGCAAGCGCTCGATTTCGTGGATCTCGAAATGCGGACGGAACTAACGCCGGAAACCAAACAAACTTTGTTGGACGCTCAGCAACGCTTACCTGCCTTCCCGGATGTGGCGCCGGCCTTAGCCAGGCTGCTACAGCACCAGGAAGAACTCGTCGCGTTCTCGAATGGCACGGTAAAGTCGGTCGAGCAGGCCTTATCAGCAGCTCAGCTGGGCAGCTATTTTTCCAACATCATCAGCGTCGACGAACTGCGAACTTTCAAGCCGAACCCGGCGGTTTATGCCTATCTTACCAGGTCGGTGGCGACCACCGCCAACAGCGTATGGCTGGTTTCAAGTAATGCCTGGGATGTTATTGGAGCGAAGGCTGCCGGCCTGCGTGCTATCTGGATCCAGCGCAACCGGGAACAAGTGTTCGATCCTTGGGGAATCGAAGCCGATGCTACTGTCGGGAGTATGGAGGAATGTGCGCTGTTCTTTGACCGAGCACCATGAACGGGCTTATCCAAGGCGCAGCGCAGAGCGGACTTAGCGGACTCAGTAGACTTAGCGGACGGGAGCGGATGAACTATGACTCCGCTCTGGGGCGAAGCGGGTGGCCGAGCGGGCTTTGGCCTTGGCGGCTTCTTCTTCGCGGTTTCTGGGCGGAGCGTTGGTCTCGAGTGAGCGCAGTAAGCGGACTGAGACCTCAGCGATTTCATCGACGGCAGCCAGGAAGGCGCTCTCGTTGGCTTTTGATGGCTTAGAGAAACCGCTGATCTTTCTTACAAATTGGAGCGAGGCGGCTCGAACCTCGTCCTCGGTGACCGGCGGCTCAAAGTTGAAGAGGGGTCTAATATTCCTGCACATGACGATAACGCCAAGATAAAGCCGGATCACATCGAGGCAAAACAAACCGGCGCTGATTCCGCTCGCTTACACCGAGATCGCCCAGAAAATCAGAACGATTAACAATAGCTGCATCGGTCCCCTCACTCCTAACGGAGTAATCGGCCGGTCACCAAGTCTAACTCCAGTTTTGGCCGCGTAAACATTGGCAGGAAACACTGCCACTAGAAAAACGATCAAGCAGACTCCAGCTAAGGTGCGCGTTTCAGGAAAGATCAGCCCTATCGCTCCGAGGATTTCAAGAATCCCGGTTACAAAGACTGCCACCCTAGGGCTCGGCACCCAGGGAGGCACCATCTTCTCGAGGTCATCTCGCATCCGGCCGAAATGGGCGATTGCGGTGAAACAAAACATGACCGCCAACGCGTAAATCGTTGCTTCATGCCAAGTTTGAAATACGGGAACGCCAAAAAAGCCAAGTATCCGGAAGATGAGTAAGCTTCCGAAAAGAACTCCTAGGACGATCATAGGTCTGGGGATGAACCATTCGCACGATAATCACCCAAAGCAGCGAGGTCAAAGCTCGAACCGCTACTAAAAGCGTGTGCCGATTGGTAAGAGTTCGGAATTCATCAATTAACCGTCCGAACCGCAGATTAAGAATAAAATATCCGCAGATTTCACAGATTAACGCAGATTTCGTTCTTAGGTCCGCTAAGCGTTGGTTTGTCTACCCTACCCTGGGTTAAGGTCGATAAGACATACGTTTTCGACGGACCAAACGGGAAAAAGGCTGCGTCAGCTGCTCTCTAGTAGCCGATAACCTGGACCCGAATGTGGTGCATCTGGCCCAACGCGATGCTGCCCTAAGGGTAGTCGCCCGCGCACCGCTGGCTAAGATCGAAGCATTTAAGAAACGGATGGGCTGCATTTTAATTGGGTCTCATCATTCGGCAGCGATTTTAACTACGATTACGGAGTAACCTTTAGAGACGAGGACCTGGCGAAAGGTACCTATTACAACTACGATACCAGCGGTTCCCCAGTCGACGAGGCCCCCGGCATCAGCGCCTTTTGTAAGGATAGCGCTGGTAACATTTTCCATACTTATTCTTCTTATGGCCGGGGCGCCGAACGTTTACTCGGTATCTACAACTACCTTGATCTGGCACCAAAGGGCCGGAACGAAAGCGGGTTGCCTTACCCGATGGCATGGGTGCGTCATCATGATCGATACGGCCAATAGCAAGCGTGTAGGCGCGATAGAACCGTCAGACTAAAACGGGAGCATTTGCTCCCGTTTTTTGGTTTTGTTCCCCTGGCTACCACGATGCCGCGAAGAAAAATTTCACCTATGGGTGTCCAAAAGCTTCCGGCTCGTTCGTCATATTGACATGAACGCGTGCAAATGCGGAACCTTCTCAAGCCGGCCGAGAGCTACGGTGACGGCTATCGAACCGGTTGAGGCAAACAAAAAATCGCCTCTCTTGGGTCGGATTTTCAGTTTCGCCAGCTGGATCGTTCCGAGCGCCATCCTGGCCCTGTTGCCGAAATGCCCCGCTTGTGTAGTCGGTTACGTCGTAATCGGAACAAGCGTTGGGTCTTCCATCGCCGGCCAAGCTCAACTTCGGATGTTTCTAATAATCGTGGCGGTCGTTTGTTTTTCCTACGCGGGATTCAGGAGCCTTACCTATGCCGTCACGCGGTTGGCTCGGAGGGCGCATTGATGAGCCGGAATCTTTCTCTTGAGGAACAGCGGGATTTCTGGACGGAGCTTTTCGCGGTGGTCATCCGGCACGATGCGAGAAAACGGGCGGCCCTGGAGGTTACACTGGAACTCCTCGACGACGTGCTACAAACTGAGCAAAGCCAACCATGAGCACACAGACAACGAAATCCGAATTCATGCTTTTATTCAAAGGGACGGTATGGGATCGGGACCTTTCGCCGGAAGAACTCCAGCAAGTTATGATGCGTTGGGGGAGCTGGCTCGAGCGACTAACTCGGGAAGGGAAGGTCAAAGCCGCTCAGCCGCTGGCAAGTCGGGGTAAGACGATCACTTGGAAGAAAGGGGTCGCGGTTGATGGTCCTTTTGCCGAGTCGAAAGAAGCGATCGGCGGTTATTTCCTGCTGCTAGTCAGTGAGGATGAGGCCATCGAAATCGGCAAAGAATGCCCCGCTCTGAAATACGGGGTTACGGTCGAAATTCGCCCCGTAGTCGAGCAGTGTGCGGCAGCCGAGCGAGCCGGGGTCACCTACGCGAGGACTTAGTAACTTAATCTTTCTCCGAACCGCGATGAGCTCTGAAGCCGTGACCTTCCCGTATATGCTGTTGTTCCGTGGCACCGATTGGGACAAGGGTCTCTCCCCGGAAGAGATTCAGAACCAAATGAACCGATGGACCGTCTGGTTTGATGGTCTGACTAAACAAGGGAAAGCCACCCTTGGCCAACCCCTCCTGAATGACGTCAGGATTGTCTCCGGGAAGAACCGACAGAAAGTGCTGGACGGACCTTTCAAGGAGTCGAAGGAAGCGATCGCAGGCTATATTTTTCTGCGGGTCGCCGACCTGGACGAAGCTACTACCATCGCTAAACAATGCCCGGGCCTCGACAACGAGATGATCGTTGAAATCAGGCCCATAAATGAAGGCATCGGCCGCGGACCAGCTTGAGGGCCAGTGACGGACCCCGGTAGCGGCGACTGTCCCTAAACTCCGACTGCATGGCGGGCCAAATAATTTTCGCAAAGAGATCGATGACCCTAACTCAACGCACTAGGCACGCCAGTCTTTTTGGAACGTTGTTTGGCCGGGGATGCGCTCCGAGTTTGGGGACAGTCGCCGCTACCGGGGATTCGCGATCGTTAAGATGCTTCAACGAAATTATCTGAACCGTGACTGCTGAACTCCAGAACCAAAATGCAGCGCCGGTCGGCGAGATCTCCCGGTTGGCGGAGCATTTCTTTCGGCATGAGGCTGGAAAGTTAGTCTCCGTTCTCACCGGTATTTTCGGGATCGACCGTTTACAGCTAGCGGAGGACGTGGTCCAGGAGTCGCTGGTCCGCGCCTTGCAGACTTGGCCTTACTACGGAGTACCGGACAACCCGGCGGCCTGGCTGACTCAAACCGCGAAACACCTGGCCTTGGACTTGATTCGACGGGAGAAGGTTTTCCGCGACAAACAGCCCGAAATTATTGCGTTCATTGATCAGTGGTCGTCCGATCCCATTAGCGAAGAAGCGCCGGTATTCGACACTGAAATTAAGGACGGCGGTTTAAGGCTGATGTTTGCTTGTTGCCATCCCTTGGTTCCACCGGAAGCGCAGACGGCCTTAGCTCTGAAGACACTTTGCGGATTCAGCACGACCGAAATCGCGATGGCTTTTTTGACGACCGAAGCCGCTATCGCCAAAAGATTGACCCGAGCCAGACAACGGATTCGCGAGCTAGAGATTGCTTTTGAGATTCCGTCCGGTGCGGAATTACCCAGCCGTCTCGATGGCGTCCTGCAAACCCTTTATCTGCTTTTCAACGAAGGCTACAAGGCGTCCAGCGGCGACAATCTGATAAGAGAAGACCTGTGCTCTGAAGCAATCCGTTTGGCGACATTACTCGCGGAACACCCCCTCACCAATCAGCCCCGGATTCACGCTTTGATCGCCTTGATGCTACTGGACGCGGCCCGGCTCCCGGCTCGACTGGACTCGGAAGGAAATATCCTTCGGCTTAAGGAGCAGAACCGTTCGTTGTGGAACCGGAAAATGATCGAGCACGGTATCCTTCATTTAGGCTTAGCTGCCGCCGGAGCCGAACTGACCGAGTATCATATCCAGGCCGGGATCGCCGCCTGTCATGGCACTGCCAAGGACTATAAGGGTACCGATTGGCAAAGAATCTTAACCCTCTACGATCACTGGGTAGCGATCAATAACTCTCCGGTGATTGTGCTTAATCGCGCAGTAGCAGTTGCAAATGTCCATGGCCCAAAAGCCGGGCTGGCCGCGCTTGAGCCCATCCAAAAGCAAGGAGAGCTGGACTCTTATTACCTGCTCTGGGCCGTTCTCGGCGAGTTCGAATATCGCCAAGGCCGCTTTCAGAATGCGGCAAACCATTTCGGCAAAGCTATCGACCTCACCGACCTCAAGTCAGAGAAAGTATTTCTCGAAAAGCGGCTGGCTGACTGCGTGGGCGAAGGGAAATAGGTAGGGCGAGTCTCCGGAGCAACCCGGTAACCGCGAATTGCCACGAATTACGAGAATACAAACCAACCGCAGATGGACACAGATGAACGCAGATAAACTCCTGTCTAGTGGGTCCGCCCTACTTTGAGTATAGCAAGACGCTAAGCTATCTGCGTCTATCTGCGTGCATCTGTGGTTAATTCTGTGTTCGTGTCCATTCGCGGTTGCTCTTTGCTCCGGAGCGCTCGCCCTACCAGCTCCTCACCAGCAGTAATGGACAAACGGCCGTATCTGGTTGTGATAGATGTTGGCCAGCGCCAGGCTCTGATTCGACGTCATCGCAGGCGCTTCGGCGCCTTTCACGTTGTCCAGAACCTGTTCGCTATTTCGGGCGCCGGGAATAACACAGCTGACCTCGGGATGCTCCAGGATCCAGCGTAAGGCAAAATTCGCCATGCTTACACCCGGGGGAAGCTGCTCGCGCACTTTCTCCACAGCATCCAAAGCGACACCCAGGTCAACGCCGGAGAACGTTTCGCCTCGGTCAAACTTCTCGCCATTCCGGTTATAGCTGCGATGATCATCGGCCGCAAACTGGGTTTCCTTGGTGATCTTGCCTCCGAGCAAGCCGCTGGCCAGCGGCAGGCGGACTAGAATGCCGACATCTCGCTTTTGTGCGAGGGGAAAGAAGAGTTCTTTGGGACGTTGCCTAAAGATATTAAAGATAATCTGAATCGTCGCGACTCCGGGAAATTCTGTGGCCTTAATCGCTTCCTCGATCCTTTCGACGCTGACTCCGTAGTGGAGAATCTTTCCAGCTTTTTTTAACGCATCCAGAGCCTCGAAGACCTCAGGCCGATAATAGACGTCGGTCGGAGGACAATGAAGTTGGACGATGTCCAGGGTTTCACGTTTGAGATTGGTAAGGCTGCGCTCAACAAACGCCGTCAGATTGGCTTCATTGTAGCCATCCGCAACATGAGGTTCAAGGCGCCGGCCCGCTTTGGTGGCCACGTAAACTTTGTCGGTTCGCTCGCCCAATACTTGAGCAATCAGCCGTTCGCTCCGCCCGTCACCGTAAACGTCAGCGGTATCAAAAAAATTTATCCCGTTGTCAATGGCGGTATGCAGCAACTGAATCGAGTCTTTTTCGGTGATCGTCCCCCAGGAAGCGCCGATCTGCCATGTCCCCAAGCTTACTTCCGAAACCTCAAAACCAGTCTTACCGAGTCTGCGGTATTTCATGTGGTCGCAAATGTACCAAGGTTACCGAAACCAGCAATCTATTGCGGGCCAGCCAACGCTTCAGCAGCCGGAACCTCATGTTCGCCTAGTCGCCGTGTGATCGTCGTGCTCATACGATCCTCTCGCTGAGGTGATAGGAGGCGTCCAGTCGGGAAAAAAAAAGCTTGCACTATACTAACCAGTCAACTAAGCTGCGTTCGTGAGACGAGAAGGCGATACCAGACAAAAGCTCTTACAGACTGCTATGGGGCTAATCTGGGAGAACAGCTATGGCTCAATCAGCGTCGATGATATTTGCGAGCGAGCCGGCGTTAACAAAGGGAGTTTCTACTACGCCTTCAAAACCAAGTCTGATCTCGCGGTCGCCGCTTTTGAGGAACATTCAAACAAAAAGCGGGCGGTGATGGATCGGATCTTTTCGTCACAAGAACCTCCTCTGGTGAGACTTGCTAGCTACTGCGATCAGGTGGTGAAGGACCAGATGGAGAAGTATCAGAGTTTTGGCAGGGTGTTGGGTTGCCCTTTCGCCTCGGTCGGATGCGAACTTAGTACTCAGGATGAAGGAATCCGTCAAAAAACGGAAGAAATCGCGGAGCGAGTGATTCGCTATCTGACCGGGGCGATCCGGGACGCTGTAGCCGAAGGTTCGATCCAAGCGGATGACCCGGCCCAACTGGCTAAGGAAACCTATTTCTTTGTGACCGGCCTTTTAATGCAAGCGAAGATTAAGAATTGCCCGGAAACGCTCAAGCGCCTCAAGCCAGGGTTAGCGAGGATCTTAGGAACGTCGTTAGAGGCAGCTGTCGCGCACTAAAATCCTTTTTTTTTGCCCAGTTACTAAACTAACTAGTCAATTTAGAAAACGAAAGGACAAACAATATGGACTGCAGCCACTACAACAGCTCAGACCGAACCACTCACGAATTTGCACGCCTGGACAAGATGGTGAGCCTATTAGAAGCCGCCAGATTGTCTGACCGCCTTGAGGGCCTATCGGGCGGGCTTCCCTTCGATCACCAGCGGTTCAATTTCACGCTTCCGGCGACTCAGAACGTGGTTTCCCTGGTCATCGAGTAACGAACACTCTTTTCTTCGGGAGACCTAAATGGAGCGGGTGGCGGCGATTCCGCATCCGCCGATCAGATGAGTATCCTAATTTTTTTATCTGGAGTTTCGCTTTTTCTTTTTTGTCTCGCACTCGGCGAGGATCCGAACTTGTCGAGAAGGCGATAAGCTGCGGCGGCTGAGACTCCGCCAAGGCAGCTCTTGCCTAAAATCTGGTGCTCTTCGGAGCACCAGATTTTTTTTGCTTCGGGCGAAAAGCGAAGCGCCGCGAACAGATTGCTGTTATCCGCGGCGCGTTACCAAGAATTAATGACCCTGGCCGAGGCCGAGAGCATCTAGCGTCTCGTCATCAATCTGGCCGCTGGCCTTTAGACCCCGTTTAGCTTGGAAAGCTTTGAGGGCGCCTTCGGTTCCGGGACCAACTTTGCCGTCGATCGCGCCGCGGTAAAAGCCAAGGTTAGCCAGTCTTGATTGAATGGCTGAGGTTTCATCGGCTGCGCCGGGAGGATTACCATAGGCGCCGTTGCCATCACCACCATAACCGCCGGCGTAGTAGCCATAGGGGTATTCACCCCAGGCCGAATAGGGATACCAACCGCCCCAACCCCACCAGCCCCAACCGTAGCCGGGCCACCAACCCCAACGATACCAATGACCGCCATGCCACCAGCCGCCGTGCCACCAACCACCGTGCCAACCGCCATGCCAGCCGCCGTGCCAACCTCTGTTCCACCCGCCGTGCCAACCACCACCGCCATGCCAGCCACCACCCCATCCGGCAAAACTTGAACTCGGCGAAATCAGGAGAGCTAAGGCGGCTGCAATCGAAAAGAACAACCGTTTGAACTTCATAGAATTACTTTCAGTGTCGCTGCTAGAGAAGCCGTACCAAACCGGGCATACTCCTATTGTCCTTGACGATGGGAGCAGCCGTCAGGTTTCAACGTATTGTTTCTCACGGGAACCGGGCAAAAGTATACTCTTTTTCCAAGGGGCTACCAAGGGAAACCGCCGAGTTCATCGGCTTAAACCCACAACCAAACCGAAGCGATCTAACGGGCAGTTGCAGTCAAGCGAACGCAAAGTTGCGGATGAGCAGAAGCTCATCCCTACCGGTTATGTTTCCGAAATTCGCGTTTTCTTAAATTGATTTTAATTGATGTCTATTTCGTGATTGAACCGCTCATCGCCGGCTGAGATCAGCAGTTTTGTGTTGACGTTAACACGACTAGAATGGAAGCATCGTTCTAGCCCTACGGGACTCCTCTAAATCCCGCAGGCACCCCCCTAATATCTATTCTGACGAGAAGTCAGGCATACTCCTATGAGATACTCTAACAAAATTGGGTTGGCGGCAGCGCTTTGGTTTGCGTTCACCGCATGGGGCCCCGCTCAGGCAGCAGACAAGCATCTGACGATCTTGATGGCCGTACCTGATCTGGCATTCCCTTTCTTCGTGCACATGGTTGACCAGGGCAAAGATGAAGCAAACAAACTTGGCAATATCGAACTTATCATCGGCGATGGTCAACGCAGTTCGCCAAAGGAGACCGCTGATGTTGAAGCAGCCATCACCAAAGGAGTGGACGGCATCGTGATCTCTCCGAACGACGTGGACGCTTTAGCACCGGCATTGCAGGAAGCAGTTGATGCCAAAGTTCCAGTCGTGACCATCGACCGCCGAGTCAATAAAGTCCCGGGCTTACTTGGCCACGTGGGCGCTGACAACGTCAAAGGAGGCGAAGCCCAAGGCGAGCTCATCGAGAAGCTTTTCCCGAACGGCTGCACGGTGATGAATCTGCAGGGTCAGTCAGGCTCAAGCCCGGCAATCGACCGCAACAAGGGACTCCACAACATCCTGGATAAAAACAAAGATAAATACAAATTCGTGTTTGAAGATACCGCTGGGTTCGATCGAGCGAAGGGCCTCAGCATGACGGAGTCGGCCCTTGCGGGTATGCCGAAGCCGCCAGATGTGATTGTTTGTGCGAACGACGACATGGCGCTTGGTGCTCTCGAGGCTCTGAAGGCGCGGAACCTTCTGGGTAAGGTGAAGCTCCTCGGGTTCGACGCCTTGCCGGAAGCGCTGGGGCAGATCAAGGCTGGCAATATGACGGCTACCATCGAGCAAATGCCCGGCGGCCAGGTACGCGGAGCGCTTGAGACACTGGTATCCTTTATCCGAGAAGGTAAGAAGCCGGCCGAACCGGTAAAGCTTCTCACCCCAATCGCTATCACCAGCGACAACCTCAATCAGGCTGAACGCCTGAATGAGGTAAAATAGGTTTCGTCTTTGGGCCGTGATTATCGTGCGCTCTCTCGCACGTAAGGAAATGGACCTTGCCCCGTAGGGGCCACTTGATGGTCCCTGCGGAATTGATAGGCCAAGGCTGCGGTGGAGCGAGGCCGTGGTGAGCAAGGGAATATCGTGATATACGCCTCATTTCCGTCAGCGCTCTATTTCGTAACGTCCGGCTCTTCACCCACCAGTGCACAGGCCGATGATTGGCCGGCTCTACCCTCGGCCCTGCTTACCACGGCCTCGCAAGCGAGGCAGCGCTCCACGGCTTCGCCTCGCCTCGCTACCAGGGACCAATTCAAGGATTGAATGATGGAACCGCTGCTACGCATGAGCATGATCCGGAAGAAGTTCCCGGGTGTCCTGGCGCTCGACGACGCAGGGCTCGAAGTGTTGCCTGGTGAGATCCACGCTCTGTTGGGCGAGAATGGGGCCGGTAAATCCACGCTCATCAAGATTTTGGCCGGCGCCCAGCAGCCGGACAGCGGAACGATTGAGTTGGGAGGAGAGAATGTGGTGATGGTCTCGCCTCATGACGCCCAGCGCCGGGGTATCGCAACCATCTATCAAGAGTTTACCCTAGCGCCGAACATGACGATTGCTGAAAACGTCTTCATCGGGCGCGAACCCGGCGGCGGCGTCTTTGTGGACTGGCGGGAAATGGCAGCGGAAACGCACGCGATTACCAAACGTCTCGGACTCGAGTTACAGCCGATGTCCGTGGTGCGCGGGCTGAGTGTCGCCGAACAGCAAATGGTTGAGATCGCGCGGGCGCTATCGATGAAATCGCGGTTGATCGTCATGGATGAGCCGACCTCAGCGCTGTCCTCAGCCGAGGTCGATAAGCTGTTTCGCATCGCTCGTGAGCTGAAGGCGCAAGGCCTCAGCATTATTTTCGTCACCCACCGGCTCGAGGAAGTAATGCAGATCTGTGATCGGTACACCGTGCTTCGGGACGGGCGTCTGGTCGGAAGCGGCTCCATCGCCGACATCACCATCGATGGCATCATTCGGCTCATGGTCGGCCGCGAGGTAAAAGCATTGTTCGCCCATCACCAGAGGGAGATCGCCAACGATGTAGTGCTTCGAGTCGAGGGTCTGAACCGGCAAGGCAACGCCCGGGATCAGAGCGCCACCGTGCTGGCCGATGTGAGCTTCGAAGTCCGCCGAGGCGAGATCCTCGGTGTCGCCGGTTTGGTCGGCGCCGGACGGACGGAAATGGCGCGAGCCGTTTTTGGAGCTGATGAGTTCGATTCCGGTCGTGTCATCATGGACGGTCGGCAGCTCCATATCCGGTCGCCTAAGGATGCAATCCGTCATGGGATAGGACTCGTGCCGGAGGACCGCAAGCAGCAGGCGTTGTTTCTGGCGTTGGCGGTGCGCATCAATCTAAGCATGGCATCGCACCGGCGGATCCTGCGCTGGGGCCTATTTATCGATGAAAAAGCTGAACGCGCGATGGTCGAGGAATATCGCCAGAAACTTAATATCCGCATGGCGAGCCAGGAACAGTTGATCGCAAATCTGTCAGGCGGCAATCAACAGAAAGTTACGCTGGCCCGGTGGTTAGCACTGCGGCCCAAGGTGCTCATCGTCGATGAGCCGACTCGAGGCATCGATATCGGTGCCAAAGTTGAAGTTCACAACCTCCTTTTCGAAATGGCGCAATCTGGCATTGCCATCATCGCCATCTCTTCGGAACTGCCGGAGGTTCTGGCGGTCAGCGACCGTATCGTTACGATGCGAGAAGGCAGGGTTACCGGTCAGATTAAGCGAGAGGAAGCAACGGAAGAAATCTTAATGTCGATGATGACTCTGACTGCGAGAAAGACCGAACGAAATCATGGAAACATTGACTGAGCATTCTCACTCCGGCGCGCAGCCACGAACCCGGCCTGACCTATTCGGCTTTCTGGCTCGTTTCGCGCCCCTCATTTTCCTGATCGTGCTGATGGGCGGGTTCGCCATTTTCGAGCCTCGTTTTCTTACGCCGCTCAACCTGTTCAATATTCTCCGTCAAGTCTCGATCTACGGCTTGCTCGCGGTCGGCATGACCTTCGTCATATTGACCGCCGGGATCGACCTTTCGATTGGATCGCTGGTAGCCTTTGCCGGCTTGGTCGCCGCCGCCGTCTCCAAGGGGGGCCTCTCCAATCGGTTCAATGTTGGCGCAGGGGAGGAGGCGGCTAGTTACGGCTGGTATCTCGCCGCCCTGGCCGCGATCGGGGTTGGCGTCGCGGGAGGATTCTTACAAGGCTTTGCTATCACTAGGCTAAAAGTGCCGCCGTTTGTGGTCACGCTGGGTGGCATGTCCGCATGGCGAGGCGCTGCCCTTCTCTTTGCCGCCGGTGGCCCGATTAGCGGCTTTGAACCAAACTTTGTTTGGATTGGTCAGGGACGGATCTTCGATCAGGTGCCAGTTCCGGTGGTCATCTTCCTGGCGTTTGCCGTGCTGGCACACGTCATCCTCCGCTACACGCGTTACGGTCGCCAGATCTACGCCGTTGGTGGCAACCCGGAAGCGGCGCGGCTCTCCGGGCTGAATGTGCGCGCTGTCACCACCAGCGTGTACGTCATCATGGGCTTTTTTGCCGGCCTTGGAGCATTCGTCTTGGACGCGCGGCTAAACTCGGCTGAGGCCGTGGCGGGCACCGGTTACGAGCTTACCGTAATCGCCTCCGTCGTCATCGGTGGTACCAGCCTTTTTGGTGGCCTTGGTACGATTTTCGGTACGGTCATTGGCACAATCTTAATTGGCGTCCTGCTCAACGGTCTGGTGCTGATGAACGTATCCTCGTACGTGCAACAGATCATCATCGGTATCATCATCGTGCTTGCGGTGGCCTTTGATACCTTTGCTAAGTCACGCCGCCGACTTGGCTGAAGTTGCAGGAGGCGGCACGCGGTTCCTCGCAGATTTGAATCGCATGCCAAACAGCAGATTGAATCCTTGTTGATTCCTTAGCGATTCGTCAGGTTCCTTCTTGGGCGTGGTCTAGGAGCTGGGGCCGCGGCGATCATGTTGTCGTGCACGCAATACGGCGGCGACCCGACCTTGGGCAACGTCTACATTCTCCAATCGATAGCGGCGGTCGTCGTGGGCGGGACAGCGCTAACCGGCGGCACCGGCGGTCCGGTGAACACGTTGATCGGAGCATTGATACTCGGGGTGATGGAAAACGGCATGAACGTGGTCGGAGTCGATGCCTACTCCGCAGATTACACAGATTACGCAGATTGCGGTTATTGGACGAATTCCGCGAGATACATAAAAACATCGTCGGTACTACCGCGATTTCTTTAACCCCTCGGCGCGATCCAAGCCTAAAACGAAATCTGCGTAATCTGTGCAATGTGCGGATATTACCTCTTCTCAATCTGCGGTTTCGCAACAGTGGTTCACAAAGTCATTTACTAAGGGTGATACGGTGGGTTGCGACGAGACTATATAAGTTTGCACTGCGGCTATCTCGTTCGGCAGAGCAAAGATCCCCACTTTCCTCCCTTTGCTGATCGGGCGTATAAAACTCTCCGGCATTGCGGCGATGCCGATCCCTGCTTCCACAAACCCGATCACGCCTTCCAGAGAACCCATTTCCATGATGCGCATCGGACGAACTTTCTTGGTTTCTAAGAACTCCAGCAATCGTTCGGTATATGAACAGCCCAAACGTTGCACTAGGACTTTGAGACCGGTCCGGGCCAATAGATCGGCCCTACTCTTCACCGATGCAGGAGCGAGAACGACCAGTCTATCAGCGAAGACTCGCTCCTCCCGGAGACTGGGCGACGCAAATGAACGGGATACAAAGGCGGCATCGAGTTCCCCTTGTTTAACCTGGTTGATAAGGGTCGATGAACTACCCACTTGGACCGACACATCGACATGCGGTGACTTCTGAAGAAACCGCGAGACAAGGCCAGGCAACTGAACCGCCGCCACCGTTTCAATCGCGCCAACCCGAATGCTAGCCTCTTTTATCGGCCTCCCGCGGCCGAAGGCATAACCTAAATCGTTAAGCACAGCATCGAGTCGCAGCGCTATCGGCAACACGGCTTCTCCGCCACCGGTTATCTTGACTCCACGAGCGTGCCTGCGCAGAAGCGTTACTCCGAGAGCGTCTTCCAATTTCTTAATTCGAGCGGTGACATTGGACTGCACCATGTTGAGCCGGTTCGCCGCTTTCGTGATGCCGCCACAACGAACCACGTTGAGGAAAACGAGCACGTCGGGTAGCAAATGAGCATCCATACGACCCATCATCCACAATGATGGCTCCGATACCAAGAAATCATTATACCGCCAGCCAGCGACCAATCATGATGTGCCCAGCTTCAATATGCCGTTAACCAATAGACCGCTCTTAATTCTGGTCGCCGGACCCTATCGCTCCAATACCGGCGATGACCCGGAAAAAATCGCCAATAACCTGCACGAAATGAATGTTGCCAGCTTGCAGCTTTTTCGTCTGGGCCATATCCCGATCACGGGTGAGGCGCTGGCTTTACCTCTGATCGCGGTGGCGGGCTCAAAGCGCATCGGAGATGAAGTCTTTAATGAAATCTTTCATCCGATCGCACTCCGTCTGATCGAGCGGGTCGATGCCGTCTGGAGGATCGGCGGACCATCCGCCGGCGCCGACGAAATGGTGACCTCAGCTCGCGAGGCAGGTAAGCCGGTCTACACTGCGATCAGCGAGATTGAAAGATGTGTAGGTTAGTGTCCTTGCCGTCGAATCCTGCGGGGTCCGGTAGCGGTCCGGCAGCTGCCGGATCCCCTGAAACCAGATAGCGTTGTTAACCCAAAGGCATAACCGAAGCGGACGAACGATCCTAGTCCAAGCGCGCAGTCGCGATCCGAGCGCTGGCATGGCGACTGCGCGTTGGATTAGGCACACAAGTCTACTTCGAGCGAACAATTTTGGTTGCCTCACCGGTTCGGCGCATCGGACAGTCGCCGCTACCGGAGTACATGCCACGGTTTCACCGCAAGTTCGCTAAAGAGAAACGCAAAATAACCAATGGAAGATCGAATTAGAATTAAAGAGGTGAAGGTCCTGGCGGACGATTGGTCTGTCTTGAAGAAAACCACCTTCGAAATCCGCCGGAAAGATGGCTCTTGGCAGACCGTCACGAGGGAAACCTACGATCGGGGTAATGGGGCAACTATTCTGCTCTTCAATCGGGAACAAAAGACGGTGTTGCTCACGCGGCAGTTCCGATTCCCCGCTTTCGTCAATGGCTGCCAAGATGGAATGCTAATCGAGGCCTGCGCCGGTCTTCTGGAGAATGATGAACCGGAGAGTGCGATTCGGAGAGAAACTGAAGAAGAGACCGGTTATCACCTAGGACCGGTCACCAGACTATTTGCAGCATATATGAGCCCGGGATCGATCACCGAGAAAGTGCATTTTTTTGCAGCTCCATACAACGCAGCAGAAAAGAAAAGCGAGGGCGGCGGGGTCATTGACCATGGCGAAGAGATCGAGCTATTGGAGCTAGGCCTAGATCAGGCCTTAAACCTGATCGAGACGGGCGAGATCCAAGATGGAAAGACCATCATGCTGTTACAACATGCTAAATTGAAGGGCCTGGTTGAGTAGATTGCGGATGGGAGCCGCCGAAGGTCGGGAGGGGAGCCGCTTTGTAGTGTGGCAGCTCTATCGGATGGCAGCAGGCGGCTCCCGCGAATGATCCAAGGTATTGCCTTTACCGAGCGATTCCATTCGTACAATCCCGAATCGGGAACCGTCCATTGGAAGTGGTCAGCGCTGGGCCATGCCCGGGAGCCGTCTGCTGCCATCCGATAGAGCTTGCCATCCTACAAAGCGGCTCCCCTCCCGTCGGACGTTGGACGAATATTTGATTTTCAAATGCGCCTACCCAGGATCGCCACGCAAAAGAAAGCCCGCTCTGCTTAGCAAACAGGGCGGGCGATTATCTTCAGATCGAATTATACAATCTCGAGCCTGAGCTTAGTGCCCAAAGATCGAGGCCTGCCAGATACCCAGACCGTGAGTCGCAGCACGCAAGATACGGTTCGGGCTTTGCAAAGCCAGATCAAAGATCTCGCAGTCCGGGAAGCCGGTCCCGAATTTTGACCAGGTCGCGCCGCCGTCAGTGGAAGCATAAACTCCGTGATCCGTTCCGGCGTAAAGATTTTTGGTGTTCATAGGATCGATCACCAAGCCGTTAACGGATATACTCGGGATGCCTTTACCGGCCGCCTTCCAGGTCGGGACAGTGTTAGAGGTTAAGGCATCCTTTAAGTTGTGCGTCACCCAGACCTGTTGGCCAGGTTTGGCGGTCAAGCCGTAACCATTGAACGCCAGATAGGCGGTATTGGGATCAACCGGATCCAGCACCACCCGGCAGATATAGACAGCCGGCAGGACGCCGCCGTCGATCTGCACAAGTGTGGTTGAACCGGTCGCGGTTCCCCACACGGTTCCATCATCGAGGCCTACGACTCGGATGTTATCGCTAGTCGGCGAAATACCGATCGCACTAATCGGGACGCCGCCAGTACCCCCGGTAATCGGTTGGATTGGCGCCTGGCTGGCGGGTGGCATCGTGGTGCCTCTGTCGGAAGACCGGTAGAGCGTCTGGGTACCGAAATAGACCGTATTCGGAGTACCCGGTCCGACCGCCATCGGCGCGTAAAAGTTGACGTTATCGGTGAACACAATCCCATTGAACGTGTCCGTGGTTCCATCGCAATGCTTGGTCGGATCAACGGGGCCACCGTAGATCCCCATAAACGACCATTCTCCTTCAAGCGCACACTTCGTGCTTAGGGTTCGACCGAACCCGATCAAGTCTTGGCTCACGTTGAAGTAGGTGTGATACATCGTGACGTGCTCAGTGTCGGTCGCGCTCTGATCGATTAACGCGTAGCCGCCATCACCGAAGTCTGCTCTGAAGAAGCTGCCATCCGGGTAGCGGATAATCGTTCCATTGTCCTGGGTACCGCCCAGAGTGAAGTTGGGATCAGTGGGATGCACCACCACACTTTCAAACTGAGTCGCCAGATAGCCGGCCGTGTTACAGTCTTGCCAATCAAGACCGCTATCCGTTGAACCCCACACCCCGCCATCATTGCCGGTGTAGATGACATTCGATGCGGAAGGCGCAATCGCGATCGCGTGACTGTCAGCGTGCAGTCAGCTGACGCTAGGCGTAAAGGTGGTACCTCCATTGGTTGAATACTGGAAGATACCGCCACCATTAGGTGGTCCATGGCCGGTGGCATTCGGGTTTGGCGGGCCTGGATTTGGTATTACCTGACCATCAATGTACATGTAGCCATGTCCCGGAGGACCATCCGGATCAACTCCCGTTGAGCTCAAAGTGCCTGCCAGATAGACATTTTGCGGATTTTTTTGGTCGATGGCGATGGCGACATTATAGAAGCCTTGGCCGCCGCAAAATCCATCTCCCGCCTTTAATATCACAGGATAAGTTTTGCCGCCGTCGGTTGATTGACGCAAAAGGCCCTGGTCTAACTGATTGATGTCGTACTCGTCCGTCGCGGCCAGAACGGTCAAGCTGCCGTTAACGTCAGCCACCGCCAGTTTCACGTTCGTCAATACTGGCAAGTTCCCATGCAGATTTTTGCCGGTCACTTTGGCCCGGGTAAATGTGGGGTTCGCCGCCAAAGCATCATCCGTGTAAAAAAGGCCACCCTGCAGATTGGGGTCACCGGTTGTTCCTGCGACTTGACCGAATACCGCGCAAACCAAGTGATTTGGGTTTGCCGGATCCAAGGCCGCGCTGGTCACAATCGTGTTGGTGCCGGAACCAACGTTCAGGCGTTCAAACCGATGTGATCCGGTCAGGAAATCTTTTGATCGGAAAAGGCCACGCGCCGGCAGATTCGCTACGGGTAACCCGTCATTCGCGCCAAGGCCACCGACACCGGACGAGAGGGCGCAGAAGACAATGTTGTCGTCCTTCGGATCGACGAGGATGCTGACGATGCTACGAGGGAAAAAGACGTCTTTTCCTTGCGTATCTAGCGCATACGGACCTTGCAAAAACGGCTGAGTCGAAGTCGCGTGCCGCACGACATAGACACCAACGCCGTAGTAGCTGTCGGCCGATAGATTGCCTTCTCCGGTTCCGATCAGCAGTGTGTTGCGATCGGCCGGATCAATCGTGATGCAACCGATGGCAAAGTTCTTGGCTCCAACAAAAAGCGAGGTCCAAGTTTGACCGCCATCAAACGAACGAAAGACCCCTCCTTGCGCGCCGCCCACATAGACAATATCCGGATCGGTAGGATCAACGGCGATAGCCGAAACCCGGCCGCTCACCGGTACTTCAGTGGGTCCGTAAGTCTGGCCGTTCGGGATTGGACTCGGGCCGAGCGAAAACCATTGCGGCCCGCTCTCGAACAGAGGGATGACCGACTGTTCTTCCTGGGGTTCAGCCATGGCGCGACCTTCCGGTAACAGGCCGTTCAGGGCAAACGACCGGCCAAAGGGTTTCATGTGCAACCGGGACGGGTCGATAGCCCCTGCCGGCTGGCTTAGCCAAAGGCTCGTCACGACTGCTAATGCTCCGGTAAAGGAGCGCATAGATTTGATGGAAGTCAGAGCGAGACTCCCCGATCTCAAACGAGGATAATTCATAACGTGATAACGGTGAAACTGCGAAGTAGCTCAGAACGCTGGTTTAGGGCTAGGCGGCTGTGATAACAGGCCCGGACTGACTCTGTCTACCACAAACCTGTTTTAAAAGATCGAGGTGAACAGACCCGAAACGTTTTTCGTTAACCTTCTGACATTGGCATCGGACTTCGAACTAGTCCGATAGATGGCTTGGGGGCTGGGCGTCGTGTCCAAGGTTGTCGCCTGGACGCGGCCGTTTCTCCGGCGGCCGCAAAAACCGCCGGATGGCGTCCCCATCAGTAATGATACTGCGCGCTTGAAGAGTCGGAGAATCATCCTGCATTCGGATCTGGCCGATCACAATGACTTCCTGACCCTTTTGCGGCAAAGCAACTCCGTCCTTCGACCAAGTCGCGAGCAAAAATGCTGTTGGAGATTTGGTGGTCGCTTCAGGCTTTTTTACTTCGATGAGCTTAAGGGTGCCAGCAGCCGCATTGGATTCGTCAATCACCGCATCTACTGCCACCGTCTGACCGACATAATGCTGCGGACTGGCGAAGAGCTGAGCAACAGGGGTCAGCAGAGGTTTTTCCTGAGAAAATAGCGGCCCCGCCGCGAAAGCCGCCAACACCACTAGGAATCGCTCCAGTCGACGCATTACTTGCTTTGACAATGGAACCGGACCTTAAGTTCACGGAGGCGTAACCGGCAATGGCCATTCTATTCGGGTTCAAGTACGGCCGCCCGATCAGCGCTCATTTCTGGCTGGGTGACATCGTCAATTTTCCCAAACAGAAACCAGAAACCGATCGCGGCCAAAAGACCGAACCCGCCGCATCCGGTCCACAGAACATGATCGCCTACGGTCTGAAGAATGAACCCTCCGACTACTGGCCCCAGCAGAATTCCCAAAGACCAACTCATCGAATAGGAACCTTGATAAACCCCTTGTTGGCCCGGAGGCGCGATCCGGCTAATGAGCGCCGGAGTGGTCGCGGCCATGGCGATTTCGCCCAAAGTCCAGATAAAAACCGTACCGGCGTACTCCGGTACGCTTCGCGCAAATTGGGTCAAGAAGAATCCGGTCCCGGTGCAAACCGAAGCCATGGTTAAACCGGTGGCAGGGGTCCAACGCTGCAAGAGCCGGCTGATCGGGATACTCAGCAAAACCACCGTAATACCATTCACCATCAGCGCGTGGCTGAAATCAGCGGCATCCATCCCTCTTTGGCGCATGACTAGCGGCAACGTGGAATACGCTTGGAAGAATTGGCCCGTCAAAAGACAAGCCAGGCTACAGAGCAAAACCAGACGACGATCAGCAAAAGCTGCGAATGGCGAACGCCGCGCTCCTTGGGTATGTCGCCGCGGTTCCCGGAACCAGAAAAAGATGATGGCGAAGTAGAGCAACGCAGTCGTACCCTCGAAACCGAATAGGACGTGATAGCTGATCGGAGCAAGCAGTCCGCCGATGAGAGGCGCAATACTAGCACCGATATTGACTGCCCAATAGAGAAGACTAAACGCGCGGACTCTATCGGAGAGCGGAACCAGATCCGCCACCGCCGCCGATACCGCCGGCCTTTGAAAATCAAACGCAAATCCTGCCAGGAATGCGCAGACATAGATGAAGAGCAAAGAGCTACACCACGGTAGGGTGAACATCGTCACGGCGGAAAAGAATAATCCGGTTAACAGGGTTATCTTTCGGCCGATGCTATCCGCACTCCAGCCTCCAAAGAACGAGGCGCTTAGTCCGCCAATCCCCCAACAGGAGACCGCAGACGCCGCCACATTTTGGGGGATGCCGCGACTGATTAGAAAGAAAGAGAGAAACGGAAAGGCCAACAGGCCGATCCGGTTAACCAAAAGACCAGACCACAGGATCCAATAGTCCCGTGGTAATCCGCCGGCGATCCGTCTCCAAAGTTGAAGGTTCATGGTAACAAAAACTGGAAAAAGGGGTGGTACAAAGGGAATCAAACAAGGCGTCGAAGGTTCGATCAGCTCCCCTGGCTAGCCCGCGGGTACTTATCAATCGCCCGGTAGACCCGGCCGCGAGCAGAAGTCGACAACGGCTTAAGGCAGTCGACGGCTAACTCTATCAGCGCTCTTCAGGGCGAACGCCGCTGTCTGGAAAACGTCGTGGTAGACGGTTACCTGACGTCGAGCCCGCGTGAACGAAGACGCTTACTTGTGGCCGGGGTCATGGAATAGAAGAGAGAGCTAGGGGAAATTAGTTTTGGCATCGGCATCATAAGATTCCTCCTCTTCGTTTGACCGCTCAGGCAGTTAACGCGGTTAGAGCGCGCACACTAGCAATGGATTGGCCAAGCCGCAAGCTGTAAGATAATCCGGCGGACGACCGCAGTCTCAATCGGCCGGCATGGATATTCTGTCGGTGACGCTGGTCTGGAGCCGGGCGAGCGGGCCGCTGCCGCTTCCCTATGGCGCGCCCTTGTCGGTGGGTGATAAACGTCCCGGAATATGGCCCGCGACGACTTGTCCGCCCTAGCTCCCGGCCTCCTCGAAACCTGAGCAAGGAAGGATCCCTAGAAACGTATCCCCAAACTTTCATCGCCCGCTGCCAAAATCACTTTTCAGGACTCGAAGATTATTAAATGCCAGATCCGCATCTCCTGGCCCTTGGTCAATTAAGCTTACCCAGCGCGGCGTTCAAGAGATCGCCGGACCGAAGAATGACATTGGCCGTTGCTATTGTTTAGAAAAATCAGGACCCATCGAAAAGCCTAGAAATAGCGCGATGCTGATAGGGGAGAATTATCTTGCCCGCGCAATCGAGCGGATCCAGACTTGAAAGCATCGGGTTGGAGTCTGGCTGGCGATAGACCCACAATGCAGGATCTACGCATGGCCAGATCAGATAGCCAGCCTCCCGTTAGCAGAGCCCTTAAGTTTTATCTCAAGTGGAGGCATCGCGATGGATCGATAATCGAGTTTAGCCCGGCTGGCTGGACTTCGGATGATCCTTTGAAGAGCGATTGGCTTAAAAACGTGAGTCAGCTTTCCAGTTCTGTTCCGCCGATCCCTGCGGTCATTCGCAACTGGCTCCTAGGAGAATGCGAGCTCATCGCATTCGGTGAACCCGAATATCTGAGGCCACCTAATTCGCCTATCTCACCGACCGGGCCAAGGTCACCCTAGATCGCGGGATAGAAGGCGCGGCAGAAGAGCGGAAGGATGAGGGGGATGTGAATGGTTCGCTGCTCACTGCCGACGCATAGTAGAGCGGTGAGTTTGGTCCAGGTTCCGTTAATGTAGTTACCGGACTCATCCGGGGTTAGCTTCCACCAGTCGCTGGCGTCCGAGTCCTGACCCAGGACGCTGCTATCGGTTAGCAAAAGTCATCAAGGTCGCTAGTCCCGAGGATCATTAGTCCTTAAGAAACGCTCCGGAATTCGATCAGAATTACCACCCGTAGCTTCGAACAGTATTTGATTATTCTTCACCACGACGTCCCGGCAACCGTTTAGTAAGACGCCGCTATTGTTACCAGGGGCCGCAATAAAACAGTTCTGCAAGACGCTGGAGGTGCAACTGCTCGCTGCATAGATGCCGGTCCCCGGGCCCAGCAAGCGGAGGTTCCGCGCCAATTCGTGTAGTCACGATACTCGTACCCGATTGGAACAATGCCGATCTGTCGCGCCACCTTTCGATTACTACTACAAAGCCTGCAGAAAAGGCGACGGCTGACTGTTTTCTCGGACTCGCTAGCGCAGAGTCCAAACCGGGAACTCGTCCCCTAGGTTCAGGCCAGGATCCCGGTAATAGATCAGATCAAGCCCGCCGTCCTTAAGAGAACCGCTATACGGTTTGATCTCTCCAAAAGCGAGCGTGTTAAACGACCCTCGGTACTTGGTGCTGATTTGGACAATCACTTGGTAGTGCTCACCTCGATTTTCGATCGCGATCACTTTTGCGGGAAGCCGGGTCATTTAACGGCAAAACTTCATACTGCTATTGAGCTAGAGTCGAGACTACTTTTGGCAAATCCATTTCCATCGCTCTGCATTTCTCCAAAAACTAGCATTCTAAGAAAAACCACATCCATACTCCCTGCGCCTCCGGCCCAAAGTGGTTGATGTGGCGTCCCCTGGCTCTTTGTCAAAAGCCCGAGGAGCATTCCTCCTGCCTATTTTCGGCCGCGCCCTCGCTTCATCTCGCAACAACGAACCTATTGCGGGCGTGCTTTGATCTTGAACCGACACGGGCCATCTAACACCGCTGATCCTCAAACGACGGGCAAAAAATCCCCTCCGAATGCTATCAAGTTCTCGGGCAAGGACGGCTTTCGAGAATTAGCGGTCTATTTCCGGGACAGCTTGAACGTGATTTCTGGAGATCTGACGGCTGTATTACACATCACCAACTCGTTTTTGCTTTCGGAAGCTCCTTTCAGGATCCGGTGAGATGATTGATTGTTTGCGAATCTTTAACTAGAGATAGGTTAGTTTGTGAAGGGCGACGGCTGGAGCTCTAAGTCGTCGCTGAAACTCCAGGAGCTTCCGACTTCGCTGCATCGCTTCAGATGCTGGATGCGGAAAACGTGAGGGCTCGGCCGACCTTGCGATCGTCAAGAACCCGAGACCGGGCGAATGATGACCTGGATTGGTTCCTCCGGATGCAAGGTAACGGAAGGCCTTGGCCTTACGATTTGCCCGGGAACGATTTCAAATCGCCAACGACGCAAGATTTCTGTCAGCACAATCTCAAGCTCCATCCAGGCGAACCCCTCACCGATGCACGATCTCGGTCCTCCGCCAAACGGGAAGAAAGCGTACTTAGGTAGCGTGCGTTGGAATTCTGGGGTCCAACGATCAGGATCAAACTTCGTCGGATTCGGAAAATATCGGTCACATCGATGCATCGCCCATTGGCAAGCAAGAACGGTCGCGCCCTTTGGAATGGTAACGCCCGCGAACTGCAAATCGTTGACCGCACGCCGGCCTATTGCCCAGGCAGGCGGGAAAAGCCGTAGTGATTCACGGATAACCCGTGACAATAAGCTAAGTTCGGAGCCATTGGTGACCGAACAAACTTCGGTGGCGACCTGCTCCGCTATCTCTGGATGTTGGGTAAGCAGATAAATTGTCCAGCTTAAGGCATTCGCGGAGGTTTCGTGTCCGGCCAAAAACAAGGTCATGACCTCGTCGCGCAGTTGCTCATCGGACATGCCAAAACCGGTGTTCGGGTCCTGGGCGGCGAAGAGCAGCGTTAATAAATCCGGACCGACTTTATTGGTTTGACGTCGCTGATCGATGACGGCCTGAATAATTTCGCCCAATTCGCGCCGGGCATCGGCCGCTCGTCTTAACGCCGGGTGTCCAAGATATAAAAAGAACGTTTCTAGAATTGTCTCCATTAACTGGGAGACCCGACTCGTCTGGTCACCCACGTCTGTTCCGAAAAGTGCTTCTCCGACGATTATCTGAGTGAGCCTGTGCATTTCCTCACTAAGGTTCAGCTTCTGGCCGGCGCTCCAACTCGCCGTTCTTTCACAGGTGCGCTCGCGCATAACCCCACTCAGGTTTTTCAAGTGACAATGATGGAAGATCGGTTGAATCAGCTTCCGTTGCTGCCGATGTAGCTCATCCTCACTCGTGATCAGACCTTTGCCCAGAAGTGACTGAGCCCGCTCCCATCCTCGGTTCTTATGAAAATTGGAGGCAAAGGTGACCAGTATCTCCCGGATCAGATCGGGGTCTCGCAAATAGAAAACGGTATTCCCATCAATTTTTATCCTCGCGATCGGCTCGGCGCCTTTTTGCAATTCCTCAAAGAATTCGAGCGGGTTACCAAAGAGCCAAGGCGAAAGTGGCAACTGGGATAGCAACGGAATCGTACGTCGCATGGACAGGGCGGGGATAGAGCAAGTCCGCATTGCGATCTTTCTTCCGGATAAGTCGCATGGAAGACTGCCACACCGTTAAACGCGGAAGCGAGCTCTATTTGCGGGAAGCTCGGCAAAGAATCGAGAAGGCCGGCGGTAGGCTGAGGTTCCCTGGCCGCCGGTCGCCGACAAATATATCAAGATCCCCTTTCGAAAGCGCGCCCTGGATTGACGATGAGCCGATATGCTCAATCCTCGCCACCGGTAGCACTCGCCGGATCTTCGCCGACAATTGGTCGAAGAGCTCTCGAGCCCGGGGTTGATAAGCTGGCGGTTCGAGGAATTTCACTGGTTGGGGTCCGTCCGGTTACAACTTAAAAACGGCGTTGTAAATCGGGATCTGATCCGGCAGCATAGAGCTAATCTCGACAGCCGGGCGCATTTTCGAATAATAGTTGTGCAAGGATGAGGCTGGGTTGCGGACCCTCTGCTTTCCATGGACAACAAGAAGCACAAACCTGGCGGAAACTGGTGGTACCTGCTGCTGCTGGTCCAGTTCGTTGGAACTCTCTGGGTGCCGTTTTACAATTCGATTGAGCCATCCTGGGCTGGTATTCCGTTCTTCTATTGGTTCCAGATGTTAATGATTCTCGTGGGAGCAGGGATCACCGCCATCGTTTATTTCGCGACCGAATGAAGGGAAACGTCGGAGCCCCGAGAGCGACCGCGTCTTCCGCAATGAAAAACCAAGTCTCCTGATCGCTTAAAGAATCAAACCGTGCAGAACGTAAATTGGATCGCTCTTATCGTCTTTGCCTTGTTGTTCGGATTCATTGCCTGGCTAGGCTTTGCGGCAGCTAGTTGGCGCCGAGGAGATCTCGATCAACTGCATGAGTGGGGATTAGGCGGGCGGCGGTTTGGTACGCTAATCACTTGGTTCCTGGTTGGTGGCGACCTTTACACGGCTTACACCTTTATCGCGGTTCCTGCGCTCGCGTTTGGGGCAGGTGCGGTGGCTTTCTTTGCGGTGCCATACACGATCGTGATCTATCCGATCCTGCTGGTGGTCTTCCCACGGTTATGGTGTGTATGCAACAAACATGGGTATATCACGGCAGCCGATTTCGTTAAGGGCCGGTTCGGCAATCGCTGGTTGGCTTTAGCGGTCGCGATCACTGGGATCATTGCCACGATGCCATACATCGCCTTGCAACTTGTGGGGCTCCAAGTCGTGATCGGCGGCCTCGGTTTGGGCGGTGAAGGTTGGATTGGGGAAACGCCATTGATCATCGCTTTTCTTATTTTGGCGGCCTTCACCTATTCCAGCGGCTTGCGCGCTCCAGCCGCGATCGCTGTGGTTAAGGATCTGCTCATTTACATTACCGCGGTCGCCGCCTCCATTGTCGTCCCAATGCAATTGGGCGGCTTCGGAAAGATATTCGCGGCTATCCCGGTTCAGAAAGTCATCCTGGCCGTGCCGCATGGCACCAACCTCGGAGCGTACAGCGCCTACGCCACGCTAGCTCTCGGTTCAGCACTTGCCTTGTTCCTTTATCCACATTCAATGACCGGCATTCTGAGCGCTAGCAGCAGAGGCGCAGTCCGCCGCAACGCTGCTCTCTTACCAGCATACTCATTCATGCTTGGGTTGTTAACGCTGTTGGGATTGATGGCGCTAGCGGTTGGTATCGATAAGCTCCCTGAGTTCTCCCAGGGCTTTAAACTGTTCAAGGCTAACTTCGCGGTGCCGGCCTTGTTGCTCCACACGTTTCCGTCCTGGTTCGTTGGGGTGGCTTTCGCAGCGATCGGGATCGGCGCCTTAGTACCAGCCGCGATTATGTCAATCGCAGCTGCCAATCTATTCACGCGAAATATCTATCGTGAATTCTTTCATACCACCGCGAGCGATAAGCAAGAATCGCAAATGGCGAAGTGGGTATCGTTGATCGTGAAATTCGGCGCGTTGATTTTCATTCTGCTTTTGCCGTCTCAGTACGCGATCCAGCTCCAATTACTCGGCGGGATCTGGATCATTCAGACGCTGCCGGCGGTTTTGATCGGCGCTTACACTCGCTGGCTCAACGGTTGGGCCCAGTTAGCTGGCTGGGTCGTCGGCATCGTGACCGGCACCTGGATGGCCGCCACCGTGAATTTTACAGCAACCTACCCGTTGTCGTTAGGCGGCTGGACGTTCCCCGGATACAGCGCGCTTTACAGTTTGGCGCTGAACTTATTGGTCGCAGTGGTGTTGACGCCGGTTTTCAATACTCTGGGCAAAGCGCCCGCCGATCAGACGGCGCCCGCGGACTATCAGGCTTAAGACCGAAAAGTAAGGTTTCCGTTTCTGAATCGAGCGCCTGATCTCTGCGTTTTCCTAGACGTGCCGCTGCCCGCAAGCTAAGCTGTTAGTTGGATCGCAGGGCTCGATCCGCCGCCGGGAACACCCGTAAATTTCCAACCCATCGAACAGACTCAAGCCCACCATCGACATGAGCCAGGCAATCCCGCGCACTTTCCGAGACCGGGTAATTGGGCTTTACGCATTCTTGGGCGCGGCGAACATCGGGGCATGGATTTGGGCATTGGTTGCTTTTCACGATAAACCGCTCTTGCTCGGGACCGCCTTTCTCGCTTATTCGTTCGGTCTCCGCCACGCGGTGGATGCCGATCATATCGCAGCGATCGATAACGTTACTCGCAAGCTCATGCAGGACGGCAACCGGCCGGTCGCGGTTGGATTTTTTTTCTCACTCGGGCATTCGACGATTGTGGTAGTCGCCTCGCTCATCGTCTATGCAACCGCGTCCGTGGTTGAGCAGCAAATCGACGTCGCGCGAGAGATCGGCAGCGTCATCGGCACGTCTATCTCCGCTTTTTTTTTGATTTCGATCGCGCTGATCAACATCGTCATCTTGCGCGGAGTTTGGCGGGTATTTCAGGAAGCCCGCAAGGGAGGCGGTTACACCAGCCAAAGCCCGGACACGTTGTTGGGCACCGGGCTCTTGGGACGTTTATTCCGTCCGCTCTTCCGGATGCTTTCCGCCCCGTGGCAGATGTATCCGATCGGTCTACTGTTCGGCCTCGGGTTTGATACCGCAACCGAAGTCGCCATTCTCGGGATATCAGCCGCCGCGGCAGCGAAAGGTCTATCATTGGAAACCATGGCGGTTTTCCCGGCGCTCTTCACCGCCGGTATGACGCTGGTAGATACCACGGACGGCATTCTGATGGTCGGCGCTTATGGGTGGGCTTTCGTGAAACCGATCCGCAAACTCTATTACAATCTCACCATCACGTTCGTTTCGGTCGTAGTAGCGCTGCTGATCGGAGGGATTGAAGCAATCGGCCTATTGAAAGATCAACTGAAGCTGAGTGGAGGCCTATGGGATATGGTGGGCAGCCTCAATGATAATTTCGGTGCACTAGGTTTCGTTATTATCGGCGTTTTCGTCCTGAGTTGGATCGGTTCCGTCATTCTTTATCGAGTCAAAGGCTTCGATCGACTCGAAGCGCCGGTCCCGGCTATTACCGAATAGCTGAATAGGAATCCGCACCGTCAGGTGCGCGATTGGGACAGGGTGATTCCTTTTTCGGGATCTTCAGTCCAAGCGGAGCGTTAGAGTCTCCGAATTTTTGTCCGCGAAGGTGGGGGCGAGAAATCGAACCGTTTCATCGCTGCAAAGACGGTTTTCGTAACCCGCCGTGGTGCACTGGCTCTATCCGGACGAGCGGCAGCTCGTCCCCACCGCTTTCTTCGGCACGAAATATGCTCTTGTCAACCTGGGACCTTTGTATGAGGAAATGAACGCAGTAATTCGTAAAATCACTTATCACCTAGTCGGCCATTGCGCCTGTTGTGACGGCTATCGAGCCCTTAAATATCAAGACCGGGAAATCGGATATCTCTGCCTGAAATGCGCGGATCATTCCGCGGTCGCTGATATTGAGCTCAACTTTGGCGGTTACGACTTGTGCCGCCCGGGAACTTGTCTCTGTAACCTTTAGCAGATTCGAGGCAATTGCTCTCCGGAGAGCATGTCGACGACTCGGGTTCCACCAACCCGCGTTTTCATGGTTACGAATTCCGGATGATCCGCTACCACCTCACCGATGACGGCTGCTTTTGAGCCGAGGGGATGCGCACGCATTGCGGTCAGCACTTTTCCGGCAGACTCTGCCGGGACGATCGCCAATAGTTTGCCTTCATTCGCAACGTAAAGCGGATCGAGGCCAAGAATCTCACAAGCGCCCTTCACTTCTTCGCTGATCGGAATCTGAGATTCATCGAGGCGAATCCCTACTCTAGCGGTTTGAGCGATCTCACTCAGAGCGCTGGTGATTCCGCCTCGGGTTGGGTCGCGAAAGACGTGCACATCCGGAGCCGCCGCCAGGATGGTCTCAACCAGGCGATTGAGCGGCGCGGTGTCACTGGCGATCTGGGTTTCGAACTCCAATCCCTCACGAACCGACATGATCGCCATACCGTGCACAGCGATCTCACCGCTCACGATGATCTTGTCTCCAACTTGGGCGCGCCCGGGGCCGATGTTGACGCCATCCGGCACCAGACCAATCCCTGAGGTATTGATGAAGATTTTATCCGCCTTACCCCTATCGACTACTTTGGTATCACCGGTTACCAGCGCCACACCGGCTTCGGCAGCCGCTTCACGCATCGAAGAAACGATCCTCCAAAAATCCTCCATGGATGTTCCCTCCTCCAGAATAAAAGCGGCCGACAAATAAAGGGGCCGGGCGCCGCACATCGCAATGTCATTAACCGTCCCGTGCACGGCAAGTTTGCCGATATCGCCACCTGGGAAAAAAATCGGGCTGACGACAAAGGAGTCAGTACTGAACGCGAGCCGGACACCATTCAGCGAAAAAATTGCCCCGTCATGGAGCGGCTCGAGCAGCTCGTTTCGGAACTGGGGGAGCACAATCTTCTGAATAAGCTGTTGGCTCAATTTCCCACCGCTGCCATGAGCCAACACGATCCCCGGATAGTCGGATATCGGAATAGGACAGGAGCCCATCAGGGAGCTTAAGTCCTGGGTCGACTCAGATGAGACAACCGGCTCGCTATCAGTGATTGATGATTTCATAAAATTCCGAACCTTGGAGCGCGCCTCGCTTGCGAGGCCGACCGCCCGCGGGCCTCGCAAGCGAGGCACCCTCCACGTTAGGTCACATCCTCTGCGCCCAAAGCAATATGAACCAGGTCCCACACAACATGCACCGCCGTGGCGTGTACCTCCTGGATCCGATGGATACTGTAGGACGGCACAATGAAACAGTAGTCGGCGATCTCTGGAAATCGGCCGCCATCTTTACCGGCGAAAGCGACGGTGAGCATCTGTTTTTCCCGTGCGGCTTGGAGCGCATAGATCAGATTCGGCGATTTACCGCTGGTGCTAAAGACCATGGCCATGTCACCCGGCACGCTCAACAGGCGGAGTTGATTAAGAAAAACTCTCGTAAAATCGATATCGTTACCGATCGCAGTCATGGTCGCGATATCCGTCATTAGTGGAATAACCGGGAACGCCGCCCGCTTCTCGATGATGGGATGGTTAAACTCGACGCACATATGCAGGGCGTCGCACAAACTGCCACCATTACCCATGACAAAGAGCCGGCCGCCATTCTGAAAATGTTCAGCCATGGCGCGGGACATCGCTTCGAGCGGCTCAGCGTACTTCGTGAAAAACTTCTCCTTCATCTCGACGCTTTCGCCGCACTTGCGCATAACTTTGTCGCGAAAGCTTTCGGTCGTTTTGTCGAGAACGGTAGCGCTCTGATGGGTCGTGCTCATGTTACGGTTGAAGGTTCTTGAACTGCCGCTCCTTCCGGCGCAGTGCTCCGCCGTTTAGGCTGTTCCAAATGACGGCCATAGGCATAGTAAGCTGCGCAAGCGCCTTCGGCCGAAACCATGGTTGCACCCAGGGGATGCTCGGGATTGCACAGGGTGCCAAAAGCCGGGCAGTCATGCGGTTTCTTCACTCCTCTCAACACTAAACCGCTGATACAAATATCCGGTTCTTTGGTGTCGATTTCTTCGACTTCGAAAATCCGTTCAGCATCATGATCTCGCAGCTCATAGCGGAGCTTGTACCCGCTCTTGGGGATGGACCCCACCCCACGCCATTTGCGATCGCCAATTTCGAAAACCTGATTAACCAGATCTTGAGCCATCACGTTACCATCCCGGTTCACGACGCGCGGATATTGATTCTCAACATACCATTTACCTTGCTCGAGCTGCCGAACCGTCATGAGAACTCCTTCGAGAATATCCAAAGGTTCGAACCCGGTAATAACAATCGGCACATGAAACCGCTCGGCGATCGGCTCGTATTCTCGATACCCCATCACCGTACACACATGCCCGGGTCCCAGGAATCCTTGCACTCGATTAAAAGACGACTGCAAGATCGAAGCGATGGCAGGCGGGACCAAAACATGGGAAACCAGGACCGAGAAGTTCTTGATGCCCTGTTTACGCGCTTGCCAAACTGCCATGGCATTGCCGGGCGCCGTGGTCTCAAATCCGATGGCGAAGAACACGACTTTCTTATCCGGATTCGCCCGTGCGATTTTGAGCGCATCGATCGGCGAATAGACCACTCGGATATCGGCTCCTCGTGACTTGAGCACCAATAGGTCGCCGTCAGACCCGGGAACTCTGAGCATATCGCCAAAGGAAGTGAAGATCACATCCGGGTGCCGCGCAATGGCATGCGCCTTGTCGATCATCTCCAGCGAAGTGACGCAGACCGGGCAACCGGGTCCGTGCACGAGCTCGACCTCGGGAGGAATCATGTGGTCGATCCCGTACTTGACGATCGTGTGGGTCTGACCACCGCAAACCTCCATCAAGACCCAGGGCCGGGTAACAATGCGGCGGATTTCGCCGACTATCTTCTGAGCCAGCTCTTCGTTTCGATATTCGTCGAGATATTTCATACGCAGCCTCCAGAGCGAAGCTTAGACATCCGGGACTTCGAGCTCGGTTAACTGATTCATTTCTTCCAGAAGCCGGTACGTGCGTGCCGCTTCTTCTTCATCAACCTTGCCTAGCGCAAAACCGACGTGCACTAAGACGTAGTCGCCCGTATTCACTTCCGGCGTGTATTCCAAACAGACCTGCTTGACGATACCGCCAAAGTTCGCCTTTCCCATTCTGACGCCTTGTGCGTCTTGCGAGATTTCGATGAGTTTACCCGGTATTGCTAGACACATAATTTTATTTCCAAAGACTATTACCCTGGCCTGGCTAACAAGGCCGCTCCATGACTCGGATCCTTCTTACTGATTGCGATGCCATCGCAAACCAGAACCCGATCCCCAATTTGAGGTTCTCCTAACAATTCGAGAGAAACTTTTTTGATGGCGCCGCCAACCCGGATTTTACCAAACCACATCCCGTCTTCTGAGAACATCTCGACGATTTGGCCGTAGAGCAGGTTCATCGGGTTTCGACTCCTTCAACGGTGACCATCCGGCGGCTAGCACGGGCGGCAGCGGCTACTTGTCCCAGCGCGATACCACCGTCATTGGTGGGTACGCGCTGGTGCCAATATGGCTTAAAACCCGCCTGGGAGAGACGCTGAACGGATTGTTCAAGAAGATACCGGTTTTGGAAGCATCCGCCAGTCAGTACTATCCTTGGGATCACAACCTGTTGGCCGATCGCCACAATGATCTGCGCCAGGGTGTTGTGGAATTTTGCTGAGATTGTACTGACCGGCGCCCCTCGCCGCAGATCGATCAAAATCTCACCAATCATGGGCGCCCAATCGATGATCTGTGGAACAGCGTTACTAAGCTCAAACGGGTAAAGATCGGTGACGCCGGGATCGACGAGTGCCTCTAACTCCATCGCGGCCTGGCCTTCAAAAGTGACTTGTTGCCGGACACCAACCAAGGCGGCGACCCCATCAAATAGTCGCCCTACACTAGAGGTTATCGGCGCGTTGAACCCCTTCGCGAGCATTTGTTGGATAAGCCCGAGCTCGTTTTTTGAAAACTCGGCCACCGGCGCTAGCTGGCGATCCTCGAAAGCATTTTCTCTCCAGATCTTGTGTAGGAGGGCCAAGGCAGTCCGGCGCGGTTCCCGCACCGCCATCTCGCCTCCAGGTAAACGGAATTGCCCAAAATGGGCCACCCGTTGGAATGAATCCTCGGTTGCCAGTAGAAATTCGCCGCCCCAGATAGTCCCATCGGTTCCGTATCCCGTTCCGTCCCAAGACACTCCGAGCAGCGGCGCTTCCAATTCATTCTCCGCCATACAAGCCAGCACGTGAGCCCAATGGTGCTGAACTCGCTCTACCTTTGCCTGGGTGCCGGCCGCATATTTGGTAGAGAGATAATCCGGGTGCAAATCACAGGCGATCAAATCCGGCTTTGCGTCGTACAGCCGAGGTAGATCCGCGACCGTCCGCTGAAAAGCGGCCAGGGCGGCGGGCGTCTCTAAATCGCCGATGTGCTGGCTGATGAAGACGTCTCGACCGACGCTTAAGGCGACGGTGTTCTTCAAATGGGCGCCTACTGCCAGAACGCAAGGCACGGGTTCGTTCATGCGCACGGGTAACGGCGCGTAGCCTCGCGCCCGTCTCAACACCATCTCACGGTTACAAACCACACGGGCGATGGAATCATCGACATGCCGGACGATCGGCCGGTCGTGAACCAAGAAGAAATCGGCAATTCCTCTCAACCGTTCCAGAGCTTCATTTTCATCAATGCAAATCGGCTCGTTCGCTAAATTTCCACTCGTGGCAATCACCGGGAATCCGAGCTCAGTGAGCAACAGGTGATGCAGCGGAGTGTAGGGTAACATCACGCCCAGACTGCGGTTGCCAGGCGCCACGGAGCCGGCGATGGCGGAACTGCCAACCTGGCGCGTCAGTAATACGATTGGTGATTCGGGTGAACCGAGTAGGCGCTCTTCCAGGTTCGAAACCAGACAGTCCCGCTTGACCTGGTCCAAAGAAGGATACATCAAGGCCAAGGGCTTTCCTTCCCGCCGCTTCCGCTCACGTAACCGCCGTACAATGTCCTCGTCTTGGGCGCTGGAGATCAGTTGAAAACCGCCGATTCCTTTCAAGGCCAGGATCTTTCCCTGACCAATCAATTCGGCCGCTCTTCGCAACGCCGTGTCTTCCCGGGCTAAGACGTTTCCCTGCCCATCCCATAACTCAAGATGTGGGCCGCATTTCGGACACGCATTCGGTTGCGCATGAAACCGGCGGTCGAGGGGATCGTGATATTCGGTTTCACATTCCGGACATTGCTTGAATCGCCTCATCGACGTGTGCGGACGGTCGTACGGCAGTTCTTCGATAATGCTGAATCGCGGACCGCAGTTCGTACAGTTCGTGAACGGATACCGGTACCGCCGATTGGTTGGATCAAATATTTCGCGCAAGCAATCCGCACAAATCGCGACGTCGGGAAGAATCAAGGCGGTCTTTTGCCCGGTCTCTTCGCTATAACGAATTTCAAACCCTTCATATCCCTCCGCATCGAGAAAGGAGCATTCTAGACTCTGAATAATGGCCAACGGAGGCTTTTCCTTCTCGAGCCGAGCCAGGAAAGTCTGCAGCAGGTTAACCGGGCCCTCGGCTTCGAGGAATACACCCTGAGACGAGTTCAAAACCCATCCGTTCAGATGGAGCTGGGTCGCTAACCGATAAACAAACGGACGGAACCCGACTCCTTGAACCGCGCCATGCACTGTGACCTTGGCGCGCCCAAATTCTGTGTCTTCGGGCTCTGTTCCTTGTTTAAACAGTTTCGGCGGCGGCATCCGCTACCTCTCTCGTGAGCGCCACTTTCACGACGCTGTCCTGAATCAAAAGGGGAAGAGGGTCGAGATGCGCGCTAGGGATCTCCGGGCACTGCCCCGCCCGTACCACATCGTAGCGATGATTCAGGGCGCAGGAAAGAAACCCGGCCTCAAAGGCGCCGGTGTCGAGCGGCATATTGCAGGCCGGACAACGATTCCGATAGGCGTAAAGAGTCCCGTTGAGTTTGCACACTACCAGCCGGGTCTCCCCTAGTCGGACCGGCATCCAAGCTCCTTCCTCGAGCTGATGAGCGCTCTTTATCACGGTCCAATCGGTAACGGTCCGCTTCGCAAGGGACGGAAGGGCGGATTTTTCCTCCACCCCTTCAACCTCAAAATGAACCAGATCCGGACAGGCTTGCTCGATGGCATGGCGGATGGCGAGCTCAAGGGTTACTGACGACGAAGCGCAGCTCTGGCAAGTGCCTTGGAGCCGTAATCTGGCGACATCATTTTCCAGGCTGATCAGTTCAACGTTGCCACCGTGACTCTTGAGATAGGGCCGGACCTTGTCGAGGGCCTCGCGTAAGCGAGCCTCTAAGTCCAGCGGATGTAAATCGTGAATGAGGAGGAGCCCTTTGACCACGTCGTCACGGATCAAGTCGCGGTAGACTTTGCGGCCCTCGGCGCCGTCTTCGCTAACCACATGCAGAATCCGCTTCAAGCCTACTCCATAAAACGCGAGCACCGACTCCATGCATTCATGAATCAACTCCCTCGCGCCAGGGTATGGCAGTGCTTCGATCCGTTCCAGCAGCCGCTGAATACGCTCACCGCGGGCGTTGATATCGTCCTCCGCACTTCCAGCATGTAGTCCAGCACCAAATTCTTGGCCGTTATTAGCTGAGCTCGAGTTTCTGTCCATTGATCAAAGGGTTTCTTCAGGGTTCAGACGAGCAGAAGTTCGTCGCTGCTGGTTCATCGCTGACAAACCGAACCGACTTAATTGCGCAATCATTGCCCTCCACCGGCTCGACCGCGCCTCCACAACTTGGGCATTCCAGAGTTGGTATGGGCGCGGCTGAGAGAGCGTCCTCCCAGTATTTGGGGCGGCCGGAATAGTTGCAGTGTCCACAACGCACGACCGCTCCGACCTTTTCGATTTCCAAATCGGAATCTTGCAAGGGCGTTTCTTGCGTAATGGCCATGTAGCAGAAGCGGAGTTGCTCCGCTTCCACATGGCTCAGTTCCCCAACCCCCAGTCTCACCGCCAGCACCCTTTTTACAGAGCGCTCGGCAATAAACTCCAGGACGCTGTCTACTACGGCCGAGGCAATCGATAACTCATGCATCGGCTCACAATTCACACAGCGAGCATTGCTGCCGTCACTTCATCCAAGCCGGCGCCAGTCTTACAACTGGTGGGGATGACCGCGAGATCTGGCTTCAACCGGTGAACGTCCTGAGTTAAATCAGAGACACTAACTCCCATGGCTTCGGCTAGGTCGATCTTATTGATCACCACGAGCTGGGCCCCGAGAAACATGTGAGGATGTTTCCTGACCATGTACGGCCCTTCGGTGACACTCACCACCACTACCCGCGCCTTGGATCCTAACGGGAACTCAGCCGGACAAATCAAGTTGCCGATGTTCTCGATAAAGAGCAGCCGCAAGTTGTCCAGGCTCGTTTTCCGGAGCGCTTTCCCGACAAGGTTAGCATCCAGATGACAGCCATTCACGGTGGCGATTTGAACAACCGGTACGCTTTGGCTGGCAATGAGGTCTGCGTCGTTACTGGTGGTGGCATCGCCGTTGAATACAGCGACGCCGTATTGATCTTTCAATCGTCCCACCAGCCGGGTGATCAGCGTGGTCTTACCCGATCCGATCGCGCCCATGACATCGATCGCCGTTACGCCGTGACGATCGAGCAAGGCGCGATTTTCTTTCGCGAGCTTAGCGTTTGCTTCTAGAAGGCTATGTTCAAGTTCAATGTCGTATATCTCGTCCGGAGACGCTTCGATTGTTTGAATCATAGCCTTTCTTTCTTTGGAGCGCGCCTCGCTTGCGAGGCCGATTTCTCGATTTTGGTTACGCGGTCCCTCATTTTTTGGCGAGTCCGGCATACACCGTTGGTGTGTGCATCTGTTCCACGACCTTGCCATCGCCTAAGTACATATGGACTCCGCATGGTAAGCAGGGATCAAAACTGCGCACGGCGCGCATAATATCGATTCCCTTAAATTTATCGGGTCCGTTCTCTTCAAAGATCGGTGTATTCTGCACCGCATCTTCGTAGGGGCCAGGGGTACCGTATACATCCCGGGGATTAGCATTCCAGCAGGTCGGCGGATACGGATGATAGTTGGCTATTTTGCCGTTTCGAATCACGAGGTGATGCGAGAGCACACCGCGGACAGCCTCATGGAACCCGCAACCGATCGCTTCGCTCGGCACTTTGAACGGCGTAAACGTCTCGGTACGTCCAGCATGTAGTTCTTTCATCGCTTTCTCCACGAAATGCATCGCCACGGCTGCCGAATAAGCTTGGAAATAAGTGCGAGCCCGATCGCGTTCGAGTGCGTTGCTCCATTTCGGAATGTTCCACTCCAACTCGACCTCCGGCTTCATCGCCGTTTTCGGGAGGATAATTTTAACGCTATGTCCAGTAGACTTGACATAACCGCAATCCACCAGACCGGCCATGGCCGTCACCCAGAGCCGAGGTAGAGGTCCGCCGCCAGTGTCCAGCGCCAGATGGTCTCCAGTCCGTTTATCAAGCCAGCGCGGTGACATCACCCAGGTGTAATTCCCGGCGAAATCACGCTTCTGCGGTTTCGGAATCGTGGTTTGATTCCATGGATGATGCTGATCGATCGGATTGCCTAACGGATCTTGCTTAACGAAGGTTTCGCTCTTATCCCAATCTTCGTAATAGGAAGAACCGAGCAAGATTCGTAGCCCGACATTGATGTCGACCAGATTCGTGGTTACTAACTCTCCGTCGACGATGATTCCCGGGGTAACAAACATTGCTTGCCCCCACTTATCCATTGTCTTGTAGTTGTAATCACAGACGTCAGGGTCCTGGAAAGATCCCCAGCAGCCCATCAGCGTCCGGCGGAAGCCAACTTGCTCGTAACCAGGTAACGCTTCGTAGAAGAAATCGAATAGATCGTCATGAAGCGGTACGCAACGCTTCATGAACTCGATATATTTCATCAACCGAACCAGAAAATCGGTAAACAGTTGCACCGACGGCACGGTGCCGACACCACCCGGATACAAGGTCGACGGATGCACATGGCGCCCTTCCATAAGGCAGAACATTTCTCGTGTCATCCGGCTCACTTGCAAGGTCTCGCGATAGAACTCGCCTTCGAACGGGTTCAGCGCCGTCATGATATCCGATATCTTGCGGTATCCATGATCGGCAGCGTGCGGTGAATCCGTGGTCTTGGCTTTCTCCCAAACACTAGGATTGGTTTCGCGCACCATCTTCTCGCAGAAGTCAACCCCGACCAGATTGTCTTGGAAGATGTTGTGATCGAACATGTATTCGGCCGCCTCACCCAGATTCAGGATCCACTCCGCCATTGGCGGCGGTTTAATTCCGTAAGCCATGTTCTGGGCGTAGATCGAGCAGGTGCAGTGATTATCACCGCAGATCCCACAGATACGGCTAGTAATGAAATGCGCATCCCGGGGATCTTTGTTTTTCATGAAAATGCTATACCCCCGGAAGATGGAAGATGTGCTGTGACACTCGACCACCTTTTTGTTAGCAAAATCAATTTTCGTAAAGATCCCCAGACTTCCCACGATCCGAGTGATCGGATCCCAGGACATTTCCACAATATTCTCTGGGTGGGCCTGGGTTCCCTTAACAGGAGCGGTTGCAACTGACATTTCTTGATTCCTTCTGGTTAGCGAAATTTTGTTTAAACGGCAGATGCTTGGCTAGGCCTTAGCATAGTGTTTAGGTTCATAGCCGGTCGTTAGTTCGGCGCCAGGATGGCGCCAACCAGGCTCCTTGTTCGCGGCGCGTTGGGTGATCTCCCGCAACGCATGAATAATCCCTCCGGTAACCCCAGAAACCGCCGAGGAAATCATCGCCCCGGGTGGCGGATTCATAAAAGGCATAAACCTGTCCGGGAAACCGGGCATAGTGCAGCCGATACAGATACCGCCGACGTTGGGGCATCCACCAATCCCGTCCATCCAGCCTCTCTTGGTGACATTACAGTTCACGACTGGTCCCCAGCATCCGAGTTTAACGATGCACTTCGGCGAACCGTAAGTTTCGGCGAAGTCACCTTCTTCATAGTAGCCGCCTCGGTCACACCCTTCGTGTACCGTCCTGCTGAACAACCACTTGGGTCGCAGCTCGTCATCCAGCGGTATCACCGGCGCTAAACCTGCGACTTGGTAAAGCAGGTAAAGCAAAGTCTCCATCATGTTGTCGGGCTGAACCGGACAACCGGGGACATTGACAATCGGTAGCCCGGCCTTCGAGCGCCAATCCCAACCGAGATAGTCCGCGACTCCCATCGCTCCTGTCGGGTTACCCTCCATCGCGTGGATTCCCCCATAAGTAGCGCAGGTGCCGCAAGCAACGATGGCTAACGCCTTGGGTGCAAGCCGGTCCAACCATTCATTAGTGGTTATCGGTTGGCCAGTCTTCGAATCGGTGCCCAGCGCCGCCCAGTACCCTTCTTTCTTGATCTTCTCGTTCGGAATTGAACCTTCTACTATCAGTACAAACGGATCTAACTTCCCTTCCGCCGCTTGATACCAATATTGCATGAAGTCGTCGCCAACTTCATAAGCCAAGACTGGGTTATGAAGATGAACTTTCGGAAGACCGGGAATTGCTCCCATAACGACATCTTCGATACTCGGCAAGGTCGCGGCGGTGACTGATACTGAGTCTCCGTCACATCCTAGACCTGTCGTCATCCATACAACGTGGACTTCCTTTACGTCCGGCGGACGATGGGCTCCGATTTGAGGGGATGCTGCTGCTGCCATGGTTTTACGTTCCGTTTCGCTTTTAGGATACTGTGTTGCGAGCCGGGTCCATTTCGGCTCCGCTCCCGATTTCTTTACTTAGGTTTGGCGGAGCCTGCTCCGTCTGATTTGAGATCGCCCCCGAAATGGCGAGCGAACGCAATGAAAAAGTTTAAGGTCCGGGCGATGTCAGGATCCTTTAGCAAGCTGCCTATGCTGAAAATCCCATAGGTATCATCGGAATGTGCGTCGGGATCCCGCGCAGCTGCAGACATTGCTCGAGCCGTACGGCTGAAGAGCTTGACAACGTCAGGGTCGAAGAAACCCGATTCTTTGAGAGAACCGAGCTCTCCCATTAAATCACGGACTGCGGGTATCATCGTCTGTAGCTGTCCCCCAGCCGATTTTATGTCGTCCAGTTCTACCGACTGAAAAGTTTTCGAAAGAGTAGCTACCCCGGCCCGGCCGAGCTGGCCGACACCCTTCGTGATTGAATTTAACATGACTTCGCTTCGCTCGAGAAATTCGTTAAGCACTTGGGACTTTTCCAAAAGCGAAACCAATGATTCGGCGACCTTGGGATCCTGGAGCTTTTCCAGCAGAAGATCGGTACTACGTCCGGATGTCCCGGGGAAGGAAGAGATTTTGGCGCTCATTATCCGATTACCTTTTCTGAAATCTGCCCGCCGCAGAACGCATCCCGTGCGGGCGGTCTACAACTCGACTGCAGTCGGACCCACTCCTCGGTAGAACAAGAAATTGCTGCCATATGGGTTGGGACCACTCGAAACCGAGAGTAGCCGACGGGGGGTTATCGAATCACCGTATCATTGCCGGTCCCATTAAGGCAAATTGAAATTCTTTGACTACACTTAAATTTTTTTAAATGGCGTTTTCGGATGGAGGACAATGGCGACCGAATCTTTTCCCAAAAGCTGCGAGGACGAAACCCTGCGTCCTAAACCGAGCGTCGCTCTCAGCTTGATGGCGGCCGGAACCCGATTTTTACGCCGAGGTACGCAGCTGGTTAACCAGCCTATGAATCATTTTAACCGCCTCAGGCACGGCAGCCTGTATTTGCTCGCTCAGGCCGATGTACCCGTCTTCAGTCTCTAAAACTGCCGGCTCGCAGCCGACCAAGTAGAGTCTAGAGATTTGGCCGCCCAATGATTGAACGAGACGAAGGACCTGGACAGGTCCCAGGCTGTGCCCGTCCGGGGCTGAAGCCTCCACGTTCGCGATCTTTTCTTGGTCCAACTCAATCAGGTACAGCGTGCCAGGAGGTTCCCCTCGCGAAGTGATGTCCACCAAAATCGTCGCTGCGTAGCCGTCCATGATCGCGTAGGCGAGATCGTAACCACGGATGCCGAAGTCCTTCGCATCGACGTTCTCCGGCAATTGGGATCTCGTGAGCTCGTTGACTACCTCAACCCCAAACGCATCATCACCGAAGAAGATATTCCCGATACCAGCAATCAGAATGCGATGGCTCGCATTCATGTGGTTTCCGCGACGGGCTCTACCTCATCGAGCATATAGAAGAACCGATGGCCGGGCTGGCGCATGAACCCGAGGTCTCTACCCGGATCGTCATCCAGTACCAAAGCCAAATGAACCCGATTTTCGGCATCTTGTTCGATCGCCTCAATCGTCGCTATCTTACCTTCTAGCGCCATATCCATGATATCGGCTCTGGATTTAGGTCTTATTTTCACGCGGCTACCGGTGCGGAGCTCTACCCCGCTGACTTCAGCCACTTCCAGACGCCGATTACTACTAAAGAAGTCATCACCGAAGGGATCATCGCCCTCGCCAAAGGGTCGCAGCTCGCGAACCACGCCGTGCAACTTCAATAGTTGATCTTCCGGCATTGACTCCGTCCGCTCCAGGATTCGGCGTGCACGCGGATCTGATTGACGCATTTCTTCTTTCTCGGCATCGGTCAGTGTCATCACGCGCAACGTCAAAATCTCGTCGATCTCAGTCCCATCAAAGAGCTCACCCGGACTTTCCGCGGCGATTTTCGGGTAATCGTAGAGAATGATAGGAGAAGAAAGCAGGGTTGTCCGGTCGCCGGTACCTTCGTCACCCACTAATACCGGCCAAGTCCCTTGGTTTTTGCAGGATGCGGCCAGTTCACGCAAAGCGTCTGGCGGATCCATCAAGGAAACAAATTCACCATCCTCTAGGCGAAGGATGGTGTGGGTGGAAGCGAACGTCCGCAGCAGGACAGCATCTTGGTTTTCGAGGTCTGGGTTCGGGACCGAAGTCAGATTCACGACCTCGACGGTGATCTTAAATAGATTCAGCTTCAGTTCCTCGGCCTGTACCAGGATCTCGCCAGTTAATTGAGTTTGCCGGCGCCGAATAATACCGGCCATCGATCCATGGCTGTCTCGAATCGCTTCCAGATTCTCGGAGGCTGGAAACTCAAACGGCAAACGGTGGGTAGCACCACAAAGTTGTCTCGGAGCCTGCGGAGAGACGCTAATATCTCGTTCGACCGCCTCCTGCCAGGTTAAGTAACTTTGCCCTTCCACTCGGAGTTCCGGCACAACCTCGAACGAACCCGGAATCAGAAAGGTAGGGAGGTCAGCCATTGGTTCATGCAACGAGAGCATTTCCCTGGAAGTTACCTGCAGGAAACGGGTGCTGACTTCGAGGCGAGTCCCTTCACCTTTGCCGATAACCAGGCACTGAGTTTTCATCAGTGACGGTTCAGCACCTCTCTGAGCTACGCTGTAGGCGTGCGGATAAACGCGGCCGAAAGTGAATCGTTGCCGATTTTTCTTCGAGGTTGGCCGGTAGGGGTAAAGGATGAATCCTTCATAAAGGACCGCCTCGACGACCTGATTAACTAGGGGGAGGTTCATAGGCTCAGGGTTACTTCGCAGTAGAGGAGTAAATCATGGCTCCTTACTTGGTCCGTCCAACAACAGCTCGAGAGTCTGCTCCCAAGTGAGTAATCCATGTTTACGCTTAAAATCAGTTAACCGGTCGAACACATCTCGCCGCAGCGAAAGCCAAGCACTGTTCGGATAGTGGTGATTCATTAGATCGGTCCACAGGTTCGCTGGCATCCGATAAGCGCACTCTTTGTCCCAAGAAATTTGCTCGACGAGCAATTGGCCGTGAGGTCCCGCATAAAAGACGGTTCCGCTAAACAGAAACAGGAGCGGCACATCCCCACCGTCCAAGGCATAAAAGTATTTAGTAGCGATCACATTGAAATCGTATGTGCATTGGACCGGTAACTTCGCGGCGGTTTCTCCGGTGAAGGGCGAGACGGTGGTGCTCGCATGCGTCCAAAGCCGGTTACGCAGGGTTTGTCCCCACCTATCCGGCGTGCCGAAAAGATCTTCCAGCTTTTCTCTTTCCCCGTCGTTGTAGGCGCGTTGCGCCGATTGAATCTGGATCTGAGCTTGAATCATCACGGCTTGAATCGATTGGTCAGCCGGCCGATTTGTGATCTCTAGATTGAAGTGCAGCAGCGGCATCAGTCCGCGCGCCGCCGGCTCTACCCCGGTTATTTGGAATTTTAGATCGGGCATCGGTTCTAATTGAGCCTTACCTCGAGTGCATTTTCTCGCAGCGGAACGTCCGCGTCGATTGAGCCGAACAGGATGCGCCTCTCAAGAAAGCGAATTCAGCCGCAGCTTAGAAAAGAATCGTTCGACCTCTTCCCAGACTTTGTCGCCACCTGACAGTCCTCGCCAATGGACTCGGATCAATCCAACTAGTTCAAAACAGACATCGATCGGAACGATGTAACATTCGCGCTTTACGCCAACCCGATTCACCAGAAGCGCTTCCACATCTGCCTGCATGGCGGTTAGAACCGAATTCCTTTCAGTCAAGGCAGTCCAAGCGGTCAGCGGTAACAGAGACTCGGTCGCACCAGCCGGGCTCGGGTACATCGCATTCATTTTCTCCTGGGGCGTGCTATAAAAAAAGAACGCGAGATTAATGGGCAGCGCCAGGTTTTCCCACTCGGCGTCGGATAGGCTAAAATCAGACAGGTAGCGGATTTCCCTCGGGATTAGTTTGAAGCGTCCCCCCACCACATCATAGAATCTGAGAGCGCAGGGAGAGCAGGTGCAAACAATTCGACTCTTAGATACTTCCAGCAAATGCCGGTGCTCAAGCTCGAGACCGACACCGCAAAATTCGCACTTTTCTTGATAAGAACGCCGTTCACGAAAACGACGCAACGTTTTGATAAAGGCTTCCGCTTGGTTGTATCCCTGCGTATCCGGGTCATCGGATCCTGGTAGATTGAGGTTGTTGGTCACCGGTTGGGGGGCTTAACCTCGATACTAATCCGCAAAGTGGATCTGGACAACTTCGGTTAAAGCCAACTCTAGTGAAACCAAATTAAATTGAGTATGGTCTACCTCTTCACGGACCGGGAGCTGTAGCCGTCAAATGCATAACCTCACCTTCAGGCAACTTGAAACGATCCGCGAGGTAGCCAGATGCGGCACGATGGTGAAAGCCGCTCAAACGCTATGCGTTACGCCAGCGGCTCTTACGTCCAGGGTGAAACTGCTGGAGGAAGACCTCGGCCTTGAATTGTTCGAACGGGTGGAAGGCCGGCTGCGATTGACGGAGGCTGGCAAGGAAGTCGTCACGGCAGCCACTCGCATCGATAATGTGATGGCCGACCTGCTCGGCACACTTCACGGGAGAAACGGACTGCTCGGCGGCCGAGTCAGGATCAGCTTCGTAGCTACCGCCAAGTATTTCGCGCCCCGGCTGATTGCGGCATTTATCAAGCAGCACGCGCAGATCGATCTCAGAATTTCTATCGGCAACCGGAGCGACGTGATTGCTTCACTACGCGATTTCGAGGCCGACATCGCTTTGATGGGGCGTCCTCCAGAAGACTTCGGGGTGACCAGCGAACCGATTGGCCCTCATCCGCATGTGATAATCGCCGCCCCCGATCATCCGCTGGCTCGCAAAGCGCGCGTCTCAAAAGCCGAACTCGCCAAAGAGAATTTCATTTTGCGCGAGGAAGGCTCGGGAACACGGATCATGGTCGAGTATTTTTTTAGCGGTATAGCCATTCGCGCTGACAAGGTCCGAATCGAGATCGCCTCAAACGAAACGGTAAAACAAGCTGTGATGGCTGGACTAGGCCTTGCCCTCCTCTCCGCCCACACCATCGAGGCAGAAGTTCGTAGCGGTAGACTGGCCGTGCTTAAAGTCGATGGCCTGCCGATTGTACGCGAATGGTTTGCCATGCATCGCTCAGATCGAGTCCTAACCCCAGCCGGTCGGGCAATGTGGAACTTTATTATAGCTAAGGGTCCTGACTTTTTGCCGAAAACAACCTTTCGAGCGTCCAAGTCTTAAGCCCGACGGCATCGTAAAAGCATTCGGGTCACTTTAAGCGCCAAATTTGAGCTCAGCTTCCTTTCGCCGGGTTCCAGCGTAAGAATCGCCAAAAGCTTCTCTTACCTCTGCCGGTAAGAAAGTAAGGGTTTTGTTCCCTCGGAAGTCGTGCCGTTTTCATGGTCAAAAAAGGTTGCGGCCCAGCTTTTGGTCGTTCAGTTCTTCGACGTAGATCGATTGATCTTAAAGAAGGCCGACCAGCGTTGCCGCCGCGCTTTCCTCAACTCGGAGCGGCGAATCAATTCCCCGATCAATAGTGGATAATCCGAAATGGTCTTTGTTCTCATAAGATCACTTGATCCTTTTCTCAATGACGAACGGCGAGTGCCTAAATTGACACGTTTTTTGCTTTGACCGTTTTTTTTTTGGCCTTACCGCATCGCACCCGCTGTCTGCACCGGAACCACGACCCGTATCAGCTGTCACCAGTAGTATAAGAAAGCGCCCCTTAAAGTTTCAGAAAAAGTACGGTGAGCACGAGCTGATGCTCGTCCGTTGTGAGTGATACGGCTGCGATTGCCGGACCTGTAGCCGCCGAGCGCGTGCACCGTCGGGAGGGGAGCCGCTTTGTAGCGAACTAGTTCTATTGGTATTTAGCCACCGAAAGCCTTCGGGGTAGACAGGCGGCTCCCGGGAAGAACCCAGGATGTTGCCTGCGAACCCAGGAAGCCGTGGAAAATGGGCCTCCATGCTGATTCGGAGACGCCTGGGACCGATTGAAAACGCCAGGGCTGTTCCCGGGAGCCGCCTGTCTACCCCGAAGGCTTTCGGTGGCTAAGGTACAAACAGAGCTGCCACGCTACAAAGCGGCTCCCCTCCCACCCACGCTCGACCTTTCACCTTTCACCTTTCACCTTTCACTAACACTAATCACCAATCACCTTCCCCCTACCGCTCCCCTTCAACGACCATCTGGATCGAATCCGATTGGCCTTGATCATCGGTAGCAGCGATCGTGTAAGTACCAGGTCCAGGTGACCAATAGAAGGTTTCACCGGTTTTCGCTGAGCCGATGTAGTCACGATTGGCAAACCAAAAAATCTGGGTAGCGCCTGGACCACTACGAGCGCGCAGTGCAATGACATGCTCGCTGGCAGGTTGATTTGCTTGCCAACTCACGTCTCTGGCCATTGGCAAGATATGAAGCTCTTCATTGAAGCCTGTCGCGCCGGCTCGTTTTCGAGCTAGCCCGACGGTCTCAAAGAAGTGGGCAGCCTCGCTATCCCAGGCTTCACTACCCGCCCCGGTATGAACATGGCATCGGGTAATGGGAGAGACCCCGGGAATAATCCATTCTTTCTTGGTGTGCTCGCAGTAGGGACCCGGCAAACAACCGGACACAGAGCAGACCTCGACTTGTCGCAAGTTAGCGCCGGTCGGCGGCGACAAGGGAGTGACCGCGATTTTCTTTTCCTCAGTCAATTTGGATGCTAGCCGGATGAAGAGCGGTACCGCCGCCGTACGGCCGGTAAAACATGGATTTGCTCGTCCATCAAACCGGCCAACCCAAACCGCTAAGACATAACGCCCAATCACGCCGGTGCACCAGGCGTCGCGAAACCCGGTCGAAGTCCCAGTCTTGTAAGGGATATTCACGGTGGGCGCAGCCGGCAGTCTGATACCAGCTTCAGCCGTGGACATCATATCGAGCGTGATAAAGGCGGCTTCCGGCGAAACTAGTCGTTGCCCAGGATCGAACGGATCCGACGCAGTCACCCGTAACGCTTTGATCCAACCATGGTTTACCAGGCCCGCATAGAGGCGAACCAAGTCCTGCATCGAGATCCCAACGGTTCCCAGCACCGCGGAGAGCCCATAGTTATTGGTCTGGTTCATCCCATGGACTTGGGCTGATTCTAAGAACTGATAGAGCGCGTTTTGACCCAAACGTGAAGCCAAAGTCACTGCTGGCAGGTTCCGGCTCCGCACTAAGGCCAATCGCGCCGGAATGGGTCCATCGAATTTACCATCGCTGTTCTCAGGCGAGTACATCCCGAACCTCCCGGGTACGTCATAAAGAAGCGTTGAGGGATTGATCAATCCCCGGTCCAGCGCCATTGCGTAGACGAACGGTTTTAAGGATGATCCCGGAGATCGAAGTTGTCTGGTACCATCGTTCTGGCCTTTGATCGCGTTATCCCAGAACGAACCCGAGCCAACCGAGGCGATGATATCCATGGACTGGGTATCAATGAGTAAACAGGCGGCGTTATCAAGACCGCTTGATTGATGGCCGGCAATGAACTGGCGAATCTCCTCCACCGCGATTCGCTGTATACCGGCGTCAAGGGTCAAGCGAGTATCTCCGGGCTCGTTCTTCAACACTCGCTGGACCAGATGCGGCGCTAAAAAGGGTAAATCTTTAAGCTGGCGATAGTGCAAAGAAAGATCAGCCAACGGATCGTTCCAAAGCAGCTGATTCAAGCGGCGGCGCGCTTCGGTTAAAGCGGCCGGTTCTATGCCAGTGCTGGGTGCGCGTTTAGTGGGAGATTGAGGCAGAACCGCAAGCGCCAAAATCTCCTGGCGACTCAGTTTAGCCGGACTCTTATCGAAATAAATCAGGCTGGCGGCGCCGAGGCCTTCCACGTTTCTTCCATAGGGCGCCAGGTTGAAATAAGCCTCCAGGATTTGGTCTTTCGAATAGTACCGCTCGATTTGTAGCGCTCGATAAATCTGGCCGAGCTTTCCGATGATACTCCGGGTCTGAAGATGAAAGCGCAACCTGGCTACCTGCATGGTCAGGGTAGAAGCTCCGGAACGGGGATGGCCGAGAACCAAGTCGACAGTGGCTCTGAGCAGTGCTCCCAAGTCGACGCCGAAATGAGCCCGATAGTGGCGATCCTCGTGAGTGGTGACCGCTAAAATCAGGTCCGGCGGGACCTCGTTCAGCTTAATTGGGAGTCGATACCGCTGGTCTGATGCTGTCGTCAATCGCAACAGGGTTCCATGTCGATCCCGGGCCAAGGACGAGAATGGAATCCCATCAAGAAGCGGCGGACGCGGCAGGAAAAACCAGGCGGCGAAGAGGAGCAGCAGTGTCGCCGCGACGCCTAAGAGAATTCGACGCACGCAAGGCCAGCGAACAACCAATCGCCAGGATCCGACTTCACTATGTTTTCTGAAGAAAATCATATTTGGGAATCAAGGCTACGTCGACAAGCTGCGATCTCTCCCGGCTTCGGGCGATTCCAATAAAACCTCCTCCTCATTTCACCTCGATCTTGCCTGATTCACCGGTGGCTTGGATCGCCCGATCATACATGGCTTGCGCAGAGATCGGCGGCACCACGAGGTTACCGACGGCCGTCGCTTTCGCTTGATAACTGATCTCAGTGACGGTGCCTGTGGCCGTAAGATAGACCAAGACGCGGTCTTCTCTAACATCCGAATGATCGACACTGCCGCCGGTCAATGCTACTCCGCCGGCGTCATCTCGCACCGGTTCAAACCCGCTTGGCAACAGATCGACGATAACAACATGATCGACCGAGTTGCCAGTCGTGGAGCGTATCTGTAGCCGGACCGTCACTTGGTCTCCCAAATGCAGACTGGTCACCGGACTATTCTTGGCATCCAAGAAATCGCGTCTGACTTCGAGCCCGTGCGCGAAAGGTTTGACGTTCTTGGGGAAGCCGCTCTGGATCACTTGATAGTAGCCGGCGCCGTTCTGGCCCTCGAACTTCACTCGGGTGGCCTCGTTAGTGAGAGTCGCTAATCCCAAGGCGGTTGGTGTAAGCGGCTGCCAATTGTTCGTCCACTGGCTGATGCGCAGATTGTTTTTGTTTTGATCAAGCACGGTCTGTCCTGCAGCCAATGCCCGGAGACATTCCGCCGCCGACATGGTGTTATAGTCACCCGCCCAGATCGGTTTCAGAACTTGCTCGATCTGATCCCGGCTCAGCGAGCGGAAACGTTGAGGGAAATGGCGGGCCAGGACCGTCAGGTACTGGGCATCATCACCCAGGCTAGACCAAAGCGCAGACGAGTTGGGTCGCTGATGCAATTTATAGTAGCTGATCCAATCATTCGCTTCCCGATCTTTCATTAAAAGAGCAGCCGAAGCCGCGACATAGACTCCGGTCAGCGACTTCTTCCAATCATCGGGAAACTCGCGATCAAGGGTATCGTGGAGACTGACGAGTTCGTTAGTCATCAATTGTTCACGCCGGGTAAGCAGGTAGATCGCTTTGGCTACGATTTCCGCCTCCTCCAGGGTCGACGGCGATGTACCCGCCACCTTTTTCAGATAGTTCAGCCCGGCCTTATCGATATCCGTAGGAATAGCGATACCGGCCACTTTGGCATCCGCAAGAAATCCCAGCACGTAGACGGAAAGCGAGTCGAAGTCTTGGGCATCATCAGCCGACCAGTAGCCGATTCCGCCATTGGACCCCTGACGTTCGCGGATAATCTTAAAGTAACTCTGCAGCTTGGTAGTCAGCTGCGCTTTGTTCAAACCCGATCCCGGGAGAGAAGCTAACGCCAGATTGGCGAACGCCTGGCTGGTGAGTTGCTCAGAACAATCGTACGGGTAGCTCTCCAGGAATTGATGTAATCCATTCACAAACAGCATCGGCGTATTTGAGCCGATCGCGGTTCGCGATTCGAACTGCGGATAGAACTCTTGACTCAACGTTATCTCTTTCTTTCCGTTATCCAGTTTCCCGCTCTCGATCAGAGTCAGGAACGGCGCCGCCGGTCGCACACTTAAAGTTCGCTGGCGATGCACCGATTCGGTCGGAGCCGTGGCGATGAAACGAATAACCGCATTGCCCAACGCATCGTTGGTATGGATCTGCCAACGCAGCGTTTGGCTCGCTCCCGCGCCCAAACTCAGCGTCTGCTTCGGTTGACCTACCACGTTAACCCCGCCTTCGCACTCGATGCTCACCTCGGTGCTAAAGGCGTTCTCCGTCGCATTGGTGATCGTAGCTGTGGTAGTAAACTCGTCGCCCGGCGCCGAGAACAAAGGAGCTTGCGGCGTGATAATAATCGGACCGTGGATAGCAGCATCACGCTCGGCAGAACCTTCCCCGTCCGCAGCTTCGGCAACTGCCATCACTCTAACACTGCCATCGAAAAACTCCGGTACGACATAGTTGACCTCGATCGGTTGCGGCCCGGCCGGAATTACGCCCGACCAAAACACGACCGGCTTTTCGGTAACCCGGGTGAACGGGTTAAGATTCTTTTCCACGTGCTCTTCGCCACCCCCGGCCGCAGCCACCTGCTTCAGTTTTGAATATTCCGGCAAAATCGACTCAACGATTTCATAGGTCTGCACTTCCAGTTGTCTTTTCCGGAACTGCCAAGCAAGCGGGTCGGGCGTTTGGTAATCGCTCACCTGAAGAATGCCGATATCAACCGCAAAAACGATCACTTTGCAGGTCCGGTCGGCTTGAAGTTTTATGGGTAACTTCTCGCCTGGTTTCGACGTTTTGGGCACCTCCATCGAAAGTTTGATCTGGCGCTGAGCGGGGACGCAACGGAACGGCGCCACGGCATAACTGAGAGGGGAAGCATAAATTTCAGGAGCACTCAGGCTACGGACAAAACTGACATTGATGTACCCGTAACCCGCGAAATCTGCAGGGATTTGGATCTCCTGTAACGACATACCCCGCGTCGCCCGGAACCATTTCCAAGCGAAGGTCTTTTCGCGTTCGATAGTGATTAGGCCGTAACCATCGTAGGGCGCTTGCAGGCTGACTTGGAGGTTTTCGCCGGGAACAACCTTGCTCTTGCTGAGCTTCAGATTCAGGTCGGTCTTTTCACCTAGAGCCGGGTTTTCCTGGCTAGCGCCGACGACCGTGTACTCAAGGCTGAAAACGCGGTTGCTATTCTGATCGACGAGCTCAAGGCGAAATCTTCCAACTTTATCAGTCGCCAAGGCAAAGCTTACCGGTTTCTCAGGTAACACGAAGGCCTCGTCCCGGACCGTTTTTTCCTGACTAACCGTTTCATATTTGAACGTGCCATTTTCTTGTCTGGTTAAGACCGGCTCGTTCACCAACTCGATAAGGTGGAGCCGGCAGTTGGTGAGACCAATAGCCGTCTGAGACTTGTCGACCGCCACCAACTCGATTGAAGCAGATTGCTTAAAGGGCAAAAATCCTAAAGGCGCTGCTGTCCGATAACCCACTACCAAGTCGCGGTCGGACACAATGGCGTGCACGCTGGCGTGAACACTCCGGCCGCCGTCTGCTTCGAAGCCTTCGATATTCAACTCGACTTGATAGCAAGCGTTGGCGTACTTGCTCAGATCCGCTTTCACTACCGCATTCCCATCTGCGTCTGCGTTTAGCTCGGTCAGATCTTCTTCTTCATCATAGTTCGGATGCTTTTCGGGATAGACCGATGGGTTAAAGAAGGTAAATTCTTTCCACTTGGACAGTTCGAATCCGCTAACCGTAACCTTCTGCTTGGCTGTGATACGGTTACCGTTCGCCGGCGTACCGAACAGATTTTCCAGATGCAGGTTGACGGTTAGTTGATCCGGCGCAAACCAAGCCGTTTTGTCACCGCCGTTTACAGCAGCGGTCAATTTCATCCGGTCCGGCTGAAAATCTTCTACGTGAAAATATTCTTCGGCGATCTGGGTCTGTTCCTTGTTTTGTAGCCGTATCGTAAGATGATATTCGCCGGTTGCGGCGGTGGCCGGCAGCTCGAATTCGGTCTCGTCTAACGCTTTCGCTTTGAGAGTATGCGAAGCGACCGAGGTACCGCCGGCATCGTCCAGATTAACTACTATCGGCACCTCGCCGGCAGAGCTGTGTTGCGACCGGATGATCAAACCAACATGCACGGTTTCACCCGGCCGATAGATGCCGCGATCGGTAAACGGGAATGCTTCCACGGTGTCTGCAGCCGGCGAGACCTCTCCGTCGATTTCAAACGAAGAGAAATCGACAACGTTGTCGTCGCGCTCGTAAGGCATGAAGGAGAGATCGTTGCCAAGCTGGGCCGTGATAACAGCTGGCTGATGTTCGTCTTCGGTCTCAGCTAAAGCCGGCGAATGCAGGTGCCCGTTTTCATCGGTAACACCGTCAAACAGGGATAGCCCGTTCTTCGCCAACAGTGAGATATGGGCTCCCACGACCGGAGTTTGGTCTTTCAGTGAAACTACAAAGATGTCCCGGGTATGATCGGCGTTTCGTTTGGCGAGAATGCCGAGATCGGTGACTAAGACGAATCTCGTTTCCGTACGCGCTTTAACCTTTTTGTGAGTAGCCGGATCGATCGCTTTCGCCCGGATGAAAAACAACCCATGTTGCAGCGTACCATTCGCGGTTAGGTAAGGGTCCAGATTCAGCGAGGTATACTTGGCCGTGCCGTCTCCGTCGTCAGCGATTTGCTGGGTCGGCCGGCTGACTACACTGATATTACTTTGATCGAAGCTGTCGCCGGCAAACTCGAGTTTGCTGAATGAGCCCGACGTTTGCGTAACCAAATGATTGATTTGATTCGGCAAAACTTTGGCGATCTCGAGCTCCAGCTCGTGCACCCCGCGAGTCACGATGGAAAGGGTCCTTTCACCGCCTAAAGCCAGGACGCCGCCCTTACCTTGGATTTGGATTTCGCGACCGAGCGGATCGACATTTACGATCGCGCGATAGTCATCCGCGAGCAGGTAGCCTCCGACGGCCGGGGTATCTTTCGCGACCTTAGTGAATAGCTGACCACCTTTAGGCAGGACGAAACGGAACAGGTGTTCACGCGAAAAGGCCTCCTTCTCTTTCTCCAATACAACCGGCAGTTTTTGGGCCGTTTTTAGCACTTCATCGGTGATCTCGCCGGGACTCTTCCAAGGTGTGGTATCGCCTTGTTCCTCGTCGTTGTCGGAATTTTTGGCGTCGTTATTTTGGTCGCCGGAGTCCTTGGAATCATTATCGCCGGAGTCATCGCTATTCGAATCATCGACGTTTTTCTTGTTCGGCAGGAGCCAAACTTGGAGCGCCGAAGCAATATCAGCAGCCTTAGTGTTCACCGTGGTAGCAACCACGATGAGTTGGACGACGTCTCCGTTGTCGCGTCGGGCAGTCGACGGCGTGACACTATCGATACGAAAGAAGCTATAGCGATCTGGTACCTGAACTTTAGTTACCTCATCCTGGGTTGTTTTGGAGGTACCGGTCAGGCTGGTTAGACCTTGACGAATAGCCAGGCGAACGAAGTCCTCGTGCTCCGGTAAAGTCACATTGGCGGAACGGAAGAAAAAGCGCCGTTGATGCAGATCAGCGACAATTTCAGGCTGGTGTCCGCCGAATAGGTTGGTGCCCCCAAGCACCTCCAAGCTCACCTGGTTCCGCAGTGTGTGTAACTCGACCGGAAAGTTGGTCTCAATCGTGGCGATAACCTGCCGTTTGTCGGCATCGACGGGATCCTGATAGAATTGAGGATCGATGAATTTTACTTCCAAAGATTTGGTAGTGAACTCGACGTTATTGTCCTTGAGCCGAATATCCTGGGCTAGTTCAGAAGCCGGCAACGAGACTTGATAACGAGTAGCCGGCGGCCAATCGCCCGCTGGCGTAAACGTTAGGGTTCGATCGTTTGTCCATTTCCATTCACCGGCGACTTTAGGTGTAATCTGGAGATCGACCTTGGCGCCGATCTTGCCCAACGGAGCTGCCGATTTCTCGAAAACGATGGTCGCGGGTTGCGGATGCAGCTCTTTCTCTAATGGGGTGATAGCGGGTGGAGTGACCGTAAGTCCGGTGAATTCCGGCTGTGGTAAATGCAGGACGGCATAGACGCCTGCCCCACAGATCAGCAACCCCAGGAAACCAAGGGAGACGAGAATTCGGTGGTTCCGGCAAAACCCGGTGATCGGCCGCAGCCAAATCGGCGGGCACCACTGAATCTCTCCAAAGATAAAGTTAAGGATAGTGCGAAAAAAAGTCTGAACAGACTTAAGGAAATGGCCCGGAGCTGCTGGCATATAATTTGTATTTCACTACCGAGTACGGGAAAGATGCGGGGTTTCTTTCAAAAAAGTTTGCTGGCCCGATGGAGCGCGCCTCGCTTGCGAGGCCGGCATTCAGCACGCGGCGTGATATAAGGTGGTCAATACCGTAGGAGCGATACCGCTCGAACACCCTTGAATCCTAGGACGTCCGGGGTTGTTGGCCTCGCAAGCGAGGCACGCTCCACCGTTTCATCTCGCCACTGCCAGAGCTTCCGCTAGGATAGTTGGCACGCTCTATGCCGGAATCGTTCCTCGCCACTCGGCGCAGCTTGGTTCAACGCCTCAGCAATTTGGGGGATCATAGGACGTGGCAGGAATTTTTTGAGACTTATTGGCGTCTCATCTATTCGGTCGCCCGCAAGGCAGGTTTGAACAACTTTGAAGCGGAAGAGGCCGTCCAGGAGACGATTATCTCGGTCGTCCGCAAAATCCCGGATTTTCGGTACGATCCGAGCATCGGGACTTTCCGGGGCTGGTTGCTCACGATAGCTCGCTGGCGGATTGCTGATCAATTTCGTAAACGAGTGAACCAGGAAACCGTTGCCTTCGAGGGAGCGTCAATAGAGGGAGCGTCGCTTGAACACCATCGGTTCACCGAAACCTGGAATCAGGAATGGGAAACGCATCTTTTAACCGCGTCTCTTGAACGTTTGAAAAGCAAGAGCAGCCTCGCCCAGTTCCAAGTATTCGAATGCTATGTTGTCAAAGGATGGCCCGCACAGAAGGTTGCCAAAGAACTCCAGGTGAGCATTGGATCGGTTTATCTTGCTAAGAATCGCCTCCTGCCTGTTCTGAAAGAGATCATGGCTCGTGTTGAAAAAGGGGAGCATGAACCTGCGGGTACCTGATATTCCCGATCACGATCTAATTCGCTCGATCGGGCGCGGTGCTTACGGCGAGATTTGGTTGGCAAAGACACTCACGGGAGGGTTCCGGGCCATCAAAGTCGTATTTCCGGAACCAGATATTGCTTATCGGGAATTCGATGGAATTCGGGCGTTCGAACCCATCTCACGTCATCACCCCGGGTTTGTTAACATCCATCACGTCGGCCGTGGGGAAGGTTTCCTCTATTACACGATGGAATTAGCAGACGATTGCCATACGGGGCAACGGATCGACCCGGCGGACTACACACCGCACACCTTAGCCACGGATCTGCGCGATTCCCGGCGGCTTCCACCCAAGGCTTGTCTCGAACTAGGAAAAACGCTGAGCGGCGCCCTCGCTTATCTCCATGACCAAGGACTTACCCATCGCGATATCAAGCCGTCCAATGTCATCTTCGTGAATGGGGCTCCCAAGCTCGCGGACATAGGATTGGTCGCGGCAGCCGGGCGTAAGACCTATGTCGGAACGGAAGGTTACGTACCGCCTGAAGGCCCGGGCTCGCCTAGCGCCGACGTTTACGCACTAGGCAAGGTCTTGTATGAAGCGGCGACCGGGAAAGATCGACTCGAGTTTCCTGAGATTCCGACAGATCTACCTCATCTCTCCGACAAAGAGGTTTTATTAAAGCTAAATCCAATCTTGTTAAAAGCTTGTGCCCGGGAACCGCGCCAGCGATTTCAGACGGGCCGTGAGCTGCAGAAGGCGCTAGCGGCCATTGATGTGGAGCCCGCCCCGGCGCCGCCAAAGCGCCGCTGGTTAGGCCTGCTAGCGGCTGCAGCGGTTGGTCTCGCCATCGCAGCTGCCGTGGTCGTCACCGGCTATCATTGGCTCGGAGACCATCCTAAGCCAGGTCCGGCGACTCCGACACCGGCCCCTACGGTTACACCGGCGCCAACCGTCACCCCGCCACCTACGCCAGCGAATGGTTCCGTAAGGATCGAGAGCGATCCTCCGGGTGCACAGGTCTGGGAGGGTGAACATCAGCTCGGCATCACACCTCTCGATCTGCCTTCTGTTCAACCCGGCGACGTTCACTATCAATTGCGTCTCGCTCGTTTCCTCTATGCTGACTTAACCGGCAAAGTTGATACAGGACAGACACTCACTCTACAGGCAGAGCTGCAGATCGCTAAAGCCCCGGAAAGCGGTCAGAACTGGACTAACACTATCGGAATGAAATTCATGCCGACGGGTGATCTGTTAGTGGCGGTCTGGGATACTCGGGTCCGCGATTTTGCTCAATTTGTCCGGGAAACTGGTTATCAACCGACGGGCCCCATGGAGAGCATCCTGAATGGTGAACAAGGTCAGCATGGGAAAACCTGGGCTGATCCCGGGTTCACTCAGACCGACGACCACCCCGTCGTAGGGGTCAGCTGGAAAGACGCCATGGAGTTTTGCTCTTGGCTGACCCAAAAGGAGCAAGGCACCGGTCTTTTGCAGGAAGGCCAATATTATCGGCTGCCTACCGATCTGGAATGGAGCCAAGCCGCCGGGCTCGATCGCGAGGACGGCGACACACCGGAGGAACGATCCAACAAGGGAGCCGACGTTTTCATCTGGGGGAAGAATTGGCCACCGCCAGCCGGCGCCGGAAATTACGCAGGCGCCGAAATGAAAGGAGCCGACTGGCCGGCTAACTGGCGCTGGATTGCCGGCTACTCGGATCCATTTACCCGCACCTCCCCCGTCGGCTCTTTTAAGCCGAATTCGCTGGGTATCTACGACCTGAGCGGAAACGTTTGGCAATGGTGCATGGACAAGTTCTCTCGCAATGGTGATACCCGGGTTCTACGGGGTGGGTCCTGGGCGAATGCGGATCCCGGTTTGTTGAGGCTCAACCGGCGAATCGATGACGTCGTTGACAGCCGGACCGATTGCTACGGTTTCCGGTGCGTCCTGCAAACCCCGGTGTTCGGCGTAGTGACACTTCGTTCCGATCCACTCGGGGCGGAAGTCGTCTTGAACGGTAAGAACGTCGGGCGCACGCCATTGGTACTGGAAAATGTCTCTCCCGGCCCACTAAAAATTGAGGTGCGACTACCAGGCTATCGCACGGGTTTGGTGGATACCAGACTCGAACCAAGACAAAATCTCGACCTCCCTTTAGTTAAGCTGGAGCCGGCGAACTGGCCGGACGGCAAGACCGGCTGGACGAATTCACTCGGAATGAAGTTCGTCCCCGTCGGCGACATCCTGGCATCGATCTGGGATACGCGAGTCGCTGACTTCCGTGCGTTCTGCCGGGCTACGGATCGCGGAATGGTGGCGCCGGATTTTGAGCAGGGGCCAGATCATCCGGTCGTGTTGATTAACCGCCCCGATGCTGAAGCCTTTTGCAACTGGCTCACTGAAGAAGAAAGAAAGGAAGGAGTGATCGGGCCGAACACAAAATATCGTTTACCAACGGACCGGGACTGGAGCCGGTTGGCGGGATTGCCGGATGAACAAGGGCAATCCCCTGCTGCTCGTGATTCGAAAGACCAGAAGCATTATCCCTGGGGCGAGGTTTGGCCGCCGCCGGCGGACACCGGAAACTTCGGGAACTCGAGTGATTATAAGCCGATCAAAAGACGGTTCCCTCAGACGTCACCGGTGGGTAGCTACGCGCCGAACAGCTACGGTCTGTATGATATGGCCGGGAACGTCTGGCAATGGTGCTCTGACCCTTATGGTGGCTCTGGCACATTCTCAAGTTGGGGTGTATTGCGCGGCGGGTCCTGGGGCAGCTATGGCGTCCGTCTCTTGCTCAGTTCGTATCGTGACGTGGTTTCGCCGCAGGACCGGGATGTTACTTATGGGTTTCGTTGTGTGATGGAGGTTGGGGGGCCGGGGGGAGGTGAGAGGTGAGGCGTGATTGGTGATTTGGGTCGTGGGCGTCGGCTCAGGACATGGGCGATTGGGCGAATGGGCGATTGGGCGATTGGACGGATGGCGTGCCAACGTCGATGCCGGTAGGGCGAAAAACTCGGCGCGCCGTGGACTTGCTTTCGCGAAATCGGGTGTCCGCGCCGGTTTTGAGCCGTTGTGATCAAGGGCTATCGATTGCGCTGAAATCCACGACGGGAAAGGGTCTTCGTTTTGGCGTCGGGGTCGGCATCACGCAACACCACCGCAACCGCTGGGTCGCGGCTCAAAACCGGCGCGGGAAAATCATCGGCAAAACCAGTCATGGGCGCGCCGAGTTTTTCGCCCTACCGCGCTCGATTCCGGCCCGCCATCGACATTGTGACCGCGTTCAAGCTAACATCAGAGTCCTTTTTACTCTTTCGTAAAGCTCAGTTCGGCCTTCATGACGAAGGTGTTGTAAGGGCCATATTGTGACATCACGAAGAACAACGTCTGGCCGTTGTTCTTAAGAAATGACGGGGTCATAAAAGCCCCATATAACTGCGGGTAGTCGCGGGCGGTCGCCAACGTGTGTGGGTTGGTCCATGGCCCCCACAAATGTTCTGCTTCCCGCAGCTCGAGGCTGGCGGTTTGCTCGTTGAGATACGTATACATCCACCGTTGCAACCCTGGGTTCCAGAGCACTGACGCTTCGCCGACCGGAGCTGGAATCACATCAATCGCTTGTTCAAAGCTTTTGGACCAGTTTGACGGCTTATTCTCTGGCTCCGTTAAGTATTGCCACATGACCGGATCCAGCAGCTTTTCTTTAGGCACTCTTCCAAGCCTTGCCGCGCCGAACCGGCCACAAGGCGTTCCTAACGCGTAGACATACTCGCCTGCTGGATTATCCGGAACAGCTGAGTCCGTTAGCGCTAGCATATTGAAGTTTGAGGTCGCCCCGCCGAATGGGACTTCGCACTCATGCCAAGTCTGGCCTCGGTCGTCCGAATACACCCATTTTGAATAGTTGCATTCCCAGACTCCGCCCCCAGGCGCAAAACCGCGCACGGACATGTAATGGAGATAAATCGCGCCGCCAACGCTTACCATCGCAGTTGGAATCTTGGTCTGCTCGCTGGCAGGACCGGCAAACGCCGGTTGATGTGCACCTTGAACAATCGCAACGGACCGGCCATCCGTTCCTCGCCGCCAGTCCGTCAATTTAATTCCTTGGGTCGGATTAAGTTCAGCCGTGGAAGCAAAGGTATTTGACCGCCAATTCGGACCGCCAACACCGCGGCAACTGTCTCCGTCATACCCGAAGGTGTCACCAAAAGCGAAATAGATTCGGCCGTTCAATTCCGTCATTGTGCCAAGGTCCGTTCCACAGATATCCATCGGTTTTTGATCCGTCTCTGCCTCGGGACCAGTCAGCGCGCAGACCTTCGTGGTAGTGATGGAGGCTATTCGGGGCCCAGCGGACCCTGCTTGGAGTGATTGGGTCAGGAAAGCTGCGATGAACCAGAGCGTTTTCACGTTTAGTAATCAGTGAGGATCGGCTACCGCCAAGAGATAGCCCGAAATTTCGTTCGGGGGACGATTTCGTACCGGCCAGGCACCACCGGCGCCTCGTATCCTTCTTGACTAGTCGCGAGCCAGGTCACAATGGCCCGCACTGATTACTGATTACTGATTACTGATTACTGATTACTGATGGCTCTTGACTAGCAGATTAGGATGAAAGTGAACCTAAGATGCTCAAGGGCAGTAAGATAAGTCGATATCGGATTTTAAAATTGGTAGATTGTTACTGTTTGGATCT
>Ga0185299_10000931_pt1 | contig 66883 bp, 54 predicted proteins | sample PaiPotPPA55metaG_FD_128002 | JGI IMG/M metagenome (GOLD analysis project Ga0185299, IMG submission 128002) | Iron sulfur acid spring bacterial and archeal communities from Banff, Canada, to study Microbial Dark Matter (Phase II) - Paint Pots PPA... ... | reverse complement strand
CAACGGGATCAAAGCCTACTTCGAACTTCATCTAAAAGAGTGTGAGTGGCGCTACAACAAATCTTTCCCTCAACTGCGTTCAGAACTAATCTCCCTCTGCAAAAAACAAATCTCCTAGTCTTAAGCCTACTGATTACTGATCACTGATCACTGATCACTGATCACTGATCACCACCTCTCACCGCTCCTCCCCGATGCCCCCTCGACTCAGCCTCAATCACTACTCGATTCGCCAATGGGATCTCACCCAGTTAGTCGAAGGCTGCCAAAAGATTGGGATTACCAATATCGGTCTTTGGCGCGACAAGATAAATCCGGTAGGCTTGGAGAAAGCTCGTCAACTAATCCAAGAATCGGGCCTAAGCGTTTCCAGCCTCTGTCGTGGAGGCTTCTTTCCTTATTCGTCCGATCAGGAGCGACTAAAAACGATTGCCGATAATCAGCGCGCCGTAGATGAGGCGGCGGCCTTAGGCAGTCCCTTACTGGTTCTAGTCTGCGGCGGGATTTCTTCAGCCGGACTCGACCGCAGCCGGGAAATGGTTTTTGAAGGCATCGCCGGGCTGACTCCTTACGCGCAAGCTCGCGGGGTCAGACTGGGAATCGAACCGTTGCATCCGATGTTTACCGCCAACCGATCCGTGATTACCACCTTAGAACAAGCGACCGCCCTGGCGGACCAATTCCCATCGGACACCGTCGGCGTCGTAATTGATACTTATCACGTGTGGTGGGACCCAAATGTCTATCAAGCAATCGAGCGTGCCGGTAGCCGCATTTTTGCGTTTCATGTGAGCGACTGGCTGGTACCGCCTCCCGATTTCTTGAACGGCAGAGGTTTGATGGGCGACGGATGTATCGAGTTCGGAAAGCTGGCGGCTGCGGTTAATCGAGCCGGATACCACGGCCCAATCGAAGTTGAAATCTTCAACCAGCAGCTATGGTCCCTTCCAGGCGATGAAGCGTTGTCTTTGATCAAGAAACGCTTCGCTGAATTCATCCATTGATCCGAGAGGAATAAAAGAAGTCCAATTTATCGTGGCAAGCGATTCCTCCTAAGCGGCGCAAGTCTTGCTTTACCTGATCCGATTACCAGTTACTCATTACCAGCAATCACGTCTCACTTTTTAAAGATGCGGCCGATTAAAAACTCGATTAGCAGCAAAAAAGATCTGGTGAAACAGGCACTAAGAGAGGCCATCCTTAACGGTGAACTGGCTCCCGGCACGCGCCTGATCATCGATGATCTAGCGGATCAGTTAGGAGTAAGTCCCATTCCGGTCCGCGAAGCCCTGCAACAATTACAGGCCGATGGTTACGTGGAAATTCAGCCTTTCCTTGGTACTCGGGTTACCCCCATCGAAGCCGAGTCGGTAGTCGAAGTTTTCAGTTTGCTCGAAACGATTGAGATCGTTACCAGCCGGCACGCATGTCTTCATATGACCGAGGACGAACGTCTGGCCTTGATGGACGCGGTAAAAAAGATGGATGAGCTCGTTCGCGTACGCGACGCTGAGGCCTGGTCCCAAGAAAACCGCCGGTTTCATCAAATTATTTGTGACCGCGCCGGCACTCATCTCCTGGCCAGTGTGATGACTAAGGTGCTTGATCATTGGGACCGGTTACACCGCGTGTTCCTAAAGGAGGTTTTCGCTGACCGGCTACCTGAGGCTCAAGAAGAACACCGTCAAATTCTCGAAGCCATCGAAGCCAGCGACCCCGAGAAGGTGGAAGCCGTTATTCGGAAGCATAACCGCAACGCCTTGAGTGCCTACCAGAAGTACCTTGGAGCTCGCTCAAGTAATCAGTTTAGGAGCTAGGAGGTAGAATCTAGAAGCTAGGAGAGTCGGCGAGCGCCTGGCAAGAAGGCCGGGATCCGCGTGCAAAGCGAAGGACTTTCCTGACCCACGGACGCATCCGATTCGTTGATGACCAAACCAATAGTGCGCCGGGGACCAATCGGGCTGCTGCCAGACGGAGACGCAATTCCCGCTAGTCCCCTGATATGGTACACGCTCGACGCCTCCTAGCTCCTAGATTCTAGCTCCTAGCTCCTAAACTGATTACTGACCTACTGATTACTGACCTACTGATTACTGATTACTGATTACTAAGAGCGCTACCAACATCGGTTCACCAAACGAGAGGACTTCGCCCGAAGGACCGAACTTAATCCCCATCTCACGCCGCACCAGCTCATCGGTTTTCTCAGCCAGTTGCTGTAGCTGTTGAACGGTTTTCTCTTCACAGCCCGCTTGCTTTACCCACCAATCAAAAGGCAGCTCATAAACCACCAATTGATCTTGTATCCAGGACAAGCCGGCTGCCGCAGTCAGTTCACGCCACTCGGTTATCGTGCGTTGCCGAAAATGCGATGGATCACGCGTCTGCTCCCATCGATCAACCCACTCCGCAACCTGGGCTGAAGGACTGATCTGGTCAGCCACCACCAACCTTCCGCCCGGTTTCAACACGCGCCTGACCTCGCGGAGGAATTTATCCAAGTGATGGAAATGATGGGGCGCATGCCGGGAGACAACCAACGAGAATTGCTCCTCCGGGAACGGGAGTTCCTCAGCGGAGCCCGACACAAACTCGACATTCTGCACGTTCTCAGCCTCCGCCCTGGTTCTAGCTTGGTCGAGCATCGCTGACGCCACGTCGAGTCCGACCACTTTCGAAACTTGGGGCGCCAACGTTAACGCTGTGTTCCCAGTACCGGTCGCCACATCTAACACTACGTCGGCCCACTCGGGAGCCGCCATCTCCACCAAGACCGCCAAACTCGGACCAAGACGATGTACCGGACTCGTGGCGTACAAAGCCGCCTGTTTATTGAATTGCTCGCTACTGGAGGACATATCAGTAAATAAGAAAGGAGTTCAAGGAGTTCAAGGAGTTCAAGGAGTTGCAGGAGTTCAGGAGCCCGCTGTAGATACCGCTGGCAAATCCCATATTTCGGTCCCCTGAGCTTTTTTCTTGCTATATCCTAATCCACTCCACCTTGAACTCCTTGAACTCCTTGAACTCCTTGAACTCCTTGAACTCCTTGAACTCCTTGAACTCGTGAACTCCAAGACCATCCTAATCACCGGCGCCAGTTCCGGGATCGGAAAGGCCACAGCGAAACTGCTGGCAGCCAATGGCGCTAAACTCGCTCTCGTGGCTCGTTCACCGGAGCGTTTACAAACCGTCGTCAAAGAAATCGGTGGCGAGGCTTTAGCACTGACCTGCGACGTAACCTCTGTAGACCAGCTGCAGAACAGCGTAAAAACCGCGATCGAACGGTTCGGAAAACTCGACGCGTTGTTTGCGAATGCGGGACTTTATCTGTCGGGTGATGTGGCCGACGGCAATCCATCGGCTTGGTCGGAATTGATCGATACCAACATCAAAGGTGTTCTGAACTCGGTTCACGCCGTGCTACCGGCATTTCTGGCGCAAAGGGCTGGTGATATTCTCGTTTGCAGCTCGATCTCCGGGCATCAAGCAATCCATTGGGAACCGGTATACAGCGCTTCGAAACATGCCATCCAAGCCTTTACCCACGGTCTCCGCCGGCAACTGCTACAGAAAGGAATCCGAGTCGGCGCCATCGCTCCCGGCATGGTGTTGAACGAGCTTTGGGGTATCAACGATCAATCCGAAATCGATCGACGCGCCAACTTAGGCGAAGGTTTGCGGTCGGAAGATGTCGCCGAAGCCGTCCTGTTTATGTTGACGCGCCCGTCAAACGTGACGATCCGCGATCTGGTCATGCTGCCGCGGACACAAGATCTGTGAGTTACTTTTTCTCTTCTAACACCGAAGAGGGTAAGACGAGCACCGGCTGACCTCCTCCTGAGCTGTTCCCGAAAGTGATCTTCGAGACATCGCCAGTCCAATTTTTCGACGCCTCGGCGCGAAGGATATCGGCGTAGGCTGTGGCGTTGCCGGCAGAAGAGATCTTATTCTTAATCACGTCCGCTTCAGCGAAACCGATGGTTTGCGTTGCCTTAGCTTCTGCTTCCGCTTTAATTTTTCGCGCGTAAGCATCCGCATCAGCCTGTAACCGGACCTTTTGCGCCTCACCTTCGGCCTGGGCGATCGCCACCCGTTTTTGACCCTCGGCACGCGCCGCCGCCGCATTGGCTTCTCCCTCAGCTATCGCAACCGTTTGTTTCGCTTCTGTCTCCCGGACTTGAAGTAGATTTTGAGCGGCCACTTGCTGGTTGCGCGTCTGCACCATCGTCTCCACCGCGTCCTCGAACTGCTTAGAATATTCGATCTTAGTAATCTGGACGTCTTCAATCTGTTCGCCAAAAAGCTCGAGCGCCTGCGGCTGGACCGCAGTAAGAATGCTGCCTTCGAGATTCTTTTTCTCATTAGCAATTTGCAGCGCGGAGACGCCTCCGAAAACGTCGAGCGTTCGACTCTTAACGAACGGCCCTAATTTATCCTCGACTCCGCCAGGGCCTACTTCTCCTACCTGAAAGAGAACCTTAAACGGATTCCCGGTATGATACGTCAAGCTAATGTCGACATCGGCGAATTGGTTGTCGACCGTCTTAACCTTAATCGAACCGATCGTAAAACGGTCCTGGCTCACTCGGATGGGATGGGCCGTATCCGCAAATGGCATCTTCCAGTGAAACCCGGGCCCCTCAGGTGAGGCGCTAATCAGGCTTCCGAACCGGGTAACCGCTGCGACTTCGTTTGGCTGAACGGTGTAAAAAGAATCGAGCAATAACCACACTACCAAAACGAAAATCACTGCCGCCGAAATCGCAATAGGAACGAGCTTTGGTTTCATAGAAAGGGAGACGATTTTACCATTACGATCGCTAAGACCCTAAATCTTTCGGTAAGCACCGCCACTCGTGAGGCGCTTCGTTCTCGTCCTCGTCCTCGAACTCCGCGAGCGGGGATGGCAACCGCGCGGTTTGGTTAGGACGATCAATCGCATCGAGCACGCCGTTTGGTTGAGCGCGCCCGTGGAAATACGGGGATCCGGCAGCTGCTAGGCAGTTGCCGGACCCAGCGCTGGGAGGGATCGCGTCCCCGCGATCCGTTGTTTTCGAAGCCGAGCGTGTTTGTCGATCGAGTGATCGGAATACGTCTGTAAGCTTGGCACGTCTTTGCGGCGCGCGAGGACGCGCGCCCTCCCGGTCAGGGGCCGGCCAACGCCTGCGCCCTTATGTTGACGCGCATGGGCAGCCGCCGGACCGCTACCGAAGAGAGCCGAGACCAAGCATCGGCCCCTGACAAGGCGCATCAAAATCGTCCTCGTGCTCGAAAAGTGGGGGTTGGGGTAGCGGAGTGTTGGAGTATTGCGCCCTGTCCGAATTACACCTCGCGACCGCGGGGTTGGAGGTGCTATAAGTCCCATCCGCTCTCGCCCCGCGTTACGCGTACACCAGAAAATGAATGTCCTCGGGTAAGATGTCAGAAATGCTCTTTATGATGCTGCCCCTAAGGAGATTCACTAGCATGTTTCGTTGCGGTGCGCCCACGATCAACCGGGATGCGCCCACGGTAGCAGCAATATCGACAATGGTATCAGCCGCGGAATCACTGACCGCATAACAAGGCAGGATCTGGACGCCATCCGCTTTTTCACTCGCATACTTGAAGATCGCGCTCGCTTCTTCGTCCTCTGTCCATTTTCGTTTCCGGTCTCCGGGCGCCAACAGCGGTTGTTCGCGGACGAACAAGAGATAGAGCGGTCGATCGGTCTCTTTGGCTTCGGAAATCGCGAAATCCAAGGTCCGGCCGATCCCGCGAACCGCACAGAGCATGGGAGTACCGGACATCTCGCGCTGCGCCACCGGAAAACGGGGAATAACCTGGATTGAGCTCGGCGCTGGCAGCCCGACGGCGGTCTCAACCGCGCGCCGCTTCGCTGCCCGCTCTGAGGCTAAGCCATGCAGCACCAGGCCAATCGCCAATACGATCAGCGCAAACAGGCGAGCATTCGGTTTGTCGATAAATAACGAGATTTCGATCGCCGCCATGATGATGAAGGTGAAAAACATCAACACTCGTTCCCACTTGGCTAAATCGAGCTTCCGATCGGTAGAGGTGGCGCCAAGATTCGTCGCGATTGCTCCAACCACTCCGACCGCGTAAAGATCGGCTAACCCGGCCATATCCTTTACCGCAACCACGAGAATGGCCGGGATAATGCTCGCCACGATCAATCCCACGGTTGGCACGCCGAAAGCGTTCAGCTTCTCAAAACGTCGGGGCAATTCACCGTCTCGTGACATTAAGAACGAGATCGCAATCAGGTCCACGATTGCGGTGTTTACCGCCGACAACAGCAACACCCCGAATACCACGCTGACACAAATCCCGGCAATCGCCCCGGCAGCGCCGCCCCAGGCTCCGCCCACAAAGATCTGCGCCATGTACTTGAGCATGTAATCTCGCACTCCCTGGGCTCCTGGGGCATCGACTTCGTCCCCATGAATGTGCAACCCGTTGAGCGCTTGCATACCCAGCCCTAGCAGCGCCGTGAAGATACAAACTTCCAGCATCACCCAAATGATGGCTCGCGCGGAAGTGTGGGATACGTTCGGGTTTTCTTCCGTACTACCCTTGTTCAGCTTCATCACGCCCGTGGCGTTCGCGACTGCTTCGACCCCCGAGAGAGCCAACACCACCGACACAAACCCGTTCCAGTTTTGCAGCCAATCTCCATGGAGCGAATGTACGTTCGCCACCGCTTCCTTAAGGTGCGGGATAACGAAACAACCGAGCAAAACCACCACGATCACGGTCGGGACAGAGATCAGGAACGCTAATCCGGCAGAATGTTTTGGGCCAAAGTAATTGACGGCGCCGATCAGCAGGACAGCGATAGCTGCACAGACTTCGGGGTTCGGCCAACCCAGGTATTGAAAGGCCGAAAGCGCGCTGATCGCAGCCGTCACGATGTAGTCGGCAATCAGCAAAAAGGCGCCCACGATCGCGATGACCTCCGATCGATGCCGAACACTGGCGTAAACTCCGCCGCCATTCGGATAATGCCGGCAGATGGCCATGTAATTGACCCCGACCAACGCCATCAGCACACACATGGCGGCGATCAACCAGAACGAGCTATAACCAGCCACCGCAAAGGCCAAGCCGATCACATACGCTTTGCTGGTGCCCCAATCACCGTAAAGGATGGCAGCGGCCCTCGGCGCATCAACATTGCGCGGCCTTTTGGTCCTGGTAACGATCATCCTATGGATCGGTCGTAATAGAGCCTCTCATCCGATGCGAACCAATTTTTCCCACGATTCAGGGGTTCGTGACAAGCAGCTATTTTGCTGGCCTGCCCCATCTCCACACACTCCAACCCCAATTTGCTATTTGCTATCTGAATTTGCTATTTGCTATCTGCTATTTGTCATGCGGACGAGCCTCAGGCGAGTCCGCCTACCCGCGCCCAATGAACGGCATCTTCGTTGCCATCACCGTCATGAACTGGACATTCGCTTCTAACGGTAAGTTTGCCATATAAAGAACCGCATCTGCTACCACTGAAACATCCATCAAAGGCTCGGGGCGAACCGATCCGTCGGCTTGAGCAGCGCCTCCCCCTATTTTCATTGCCATCTCGGTTGCCGCATTTCCGATATCAATCTGCCCACAGGCGATGTTGTATTTCCGGCCGTCGAGCGATGTCGATCGGGTGAGTCCGGTGACAGCATGTTTGGTTGCTGTGTACGGCGCCGAGTTTGGACGGGGAACATGCGACGAAATCGAGCCGTTGTTGATGATCCGGCCGCCTTGCGGCGTTTGTCGTTTCATCAGCCGAAACGCTTCCTGGGTGCAGAAGAATGGCCCGCTCAAGTTAGTCTGAACCACCCGTTGCCATTGTTCGTAAGTGACATCCTCAAGCTCAGCGGCGGGAATCCCAGCTCCGGCGTTATTGAACAAAACGTCCAAGCGACCGAATGCTCGTTCCGTCTCCGCAAACAGATCTCGGACCGCAGCCGGATCAGTCACATCAGTCGGAATAGCCAGTGCGCTGGTCTTGCTTGTGTTAGCCAGAGCCAAAGTCTCATCGAGTGCTTCTTTTCGTCTCCCCGCCAGCACCACTTGATAACCGGCCCCAAGCAACGCCAGCGCAACCGCTCGGCCGATCCCGCTTCCCGCGCCGGTGACCAAGGCGAATTTGGTAAAATTTGGCATGATGAAATTGATTCCAAACCGGACCGGATCACCAGAGATTTTTGCACTGGGTAGAGCGAATACAGAATTCCAGTCCGAAAACGACGCGGTCCGCCTTTTCACAACCATCGAAAAGACGGACCAACAAAATTAGGTAAGCGATCTCTTCGCCGTTATAGCGAATTCGCCAGCTCCCATCCTCGCGGCGAACCCCGGCCGGTCACGTTGTCATATCCCTTTTTTGCCGAATATTCGCCATTACTCCCGTGCGCAATATCGTGAAAATTTCGCTCTGACACTGGATAAATGTTAGCGTTCACTAATCCAAACCGCTCACTATGAATCTGGTTTATCTCTAGCTGGAGTCCAACATACGTCGGCGAGCTCCACGAGGTCCCTTCGAGCCCGACCCAGCCGCCGCTCACATAGGTATCCGTGTAATAAGACGGGTAAGAAATGTCCGGCACATTCCGGTAAGTGGTTGAAGCCAGGCCTGGGGTCCCCTTTTGATAAGAAGGAATAGTAAAGATTTGGGAAACACCCCCTCCAGACCCGCTCCAAGCGGTTTCGCTGCCATAAGCCCCGTGGGACTGAGCGGTGTAGTTGGTGCCACCGACTCCCAATACCCGGGGCTCGGCCGCCGGGGTGCTAACAATTCCGCCGTTGGAACCACTGTCGCCGCTCGAAGCCACAAAGGTAATCCCCTGCGCATTGCCCTGCTGCAGTGCCGCCTCAAAAGTCGTGTCCTGATTTTCATCCCCGCCGAAGCTCATATTTACAACCTCGGCGGTGTTGTCAGAGACGATTTGATTGGCCGCGTCATCAATCGACTGATCGCTAAGATCAGGAATAATGTAGATAATCACATTCCCACCCGGCGCTAAGCTGGCAATGGTTTCGACATCGAGCGCAGTTTCATCCACATCGCCGTTGATTCCAGCACCGCCGTCAACTGATTCCCGAGTGATTGAGCCGGTCCGAGTTATAGGAAAATAGGAAAAGAACGAGTTCAGATCGGAATCCGCGACATCGGAGTCGATGATGACCGCCGCTGTATGTCCGGTTCCATCATACCCGTGCTGGACGGGGAAATTAAAAGACCACGCCAGCGCCACCGGCGTGTAACCGCCATCCGGACCGGTGATCGGTCCCCTGATGGTATTGGTAAGGATACTAACCCGGCGTGACATCTTATGCGCAACGATCAGGTTATCGAGTCGAACGTCTCTAACTAGAGCCGTCAGGCTCTCGGGCAGCGTCGCCGGAGTCACGTTCATGTAACGTTCTCCCTGAATTCCTTGTCTAACCGAATGTATCTCGGTTTTAAAAAAATTCTCCGCAACGACGCTCGGAGCCGTGGCATGAATAATCAACCGGTTAGGTGCGACGCTCGAGACTTGCAGCCCGGCTTTATTCAACTCTGTCACCACGGTTTCAACCTGGTCTTGGGTCGGTCCAAATCGTTCGGCGAATTGCGCCGGGGTCAGAAACCGATGGTAGCCCGGCGATCGCGGATCGCCTAGCTCGCTTAGCAATTGTTCCAGCTCGTTTTCGCGATTGAACCGAAGTGTAACCGCAACCGTAACGGGTGCCCCGGCCGGACGACGGCCGAGGTCCGTGAAATCGCGCAACCGCAAAATTCCGGCTGCAACCCGAACATTGACATTATTTTGTGTTTGTCCCTGTGCTAGTGCAGCACTGGTCACTGCTAGCCCAACAGCCAGTAATAATCCTCGATAACCCATTTTGTGAATCCTTTCCCCTTCGTTCCTGGTTAGGTTGTTGCTCCCGATCGACTCTGGGTCGGCCGGGCCGAATTAAAACCAGTTAGCAGGATCCACCGGTCTCGGGAAGCACTTTCTTGTAAATGGCCGGGCACATTCCTGCCAGCGGAGTGGCCCGGTGAAAGATCGCTTTTAGAACAACTTGGCGATCTCCAGAAGCGCGGCCCGACCGAAACTGCCTGGGTGGCTGCCAAACGAATTCAAGCACATGGTTAAGCCCATTTGCGGCCAATTATGATGCTCGCTTTCCATAGCCAATCCAACCCAGGACGACGAACCGCCTCGGCCCACGGCTCCATCTTTGCTGATAATCGTCGGCTCGTTCGCATTCCGGTTAAAGATCTGCCAGGCCAATCCGATGTCGAACCCGGTATCCTTTCCATTCGGATGCTTTAGATCCCGAAGATGAACACTGGTCGCATCATGAAGCGCCTGCAGAAACGGCGTCGTCGGCCCGTTGACGGCGTCGAAATTTGCTTTAACCCACGTGTGCATATCGGAGGCTGTGCTCTTAATATCCGAGCCGTTCTGGATCTTCCGGGTATCTCCGTTCTCCACGTGCCCAGTGGCGATTAACTCCGGCGGAATATCGTCGGGCACGGTCGTCCAGGTCCTCGCCATTGGAGGATCGGTTTGAGTGGTGATCCAATCATTCAGGTAGTTCGAATAACCAGGCGAGAACGCGCCGTTGTTCGCGATCGTTTCGACTGCGTAACCTAACGTTACGAACGCGATATTGGAATAGACCCATTGGCCGACCGTCTTGTCGTAGTTGGACGGGTTTGACCACCACTCTTTCAGGGCTGGCGTAGGCGGTTCATCTTTAAATAAAGGCACGCCCTGGTCGCCCGGACTATTCTCCGGCATTCCCGACGTATGCGTGGCTAACTGCAGCAGAGTCATCGTATCCGATTTCACATCGGGCAGATATTTCTTTACCAACGTACGATCGAGCGGGCCGACCTTATCCAAAATGTGTAAGTAGGCAATCAACGAACCCGTGAATACTTTGGTCGTCGATCCAATACAGATAGTCGTGTGTTCCGACATCTCCGCCTGATCGTTTGCTCGCCCATAGTTGTAGTACTTCTTCACGTGGGGATGCGCAGGACAGTAGAAGGCGGCCGAAACGCCGCTGTTCGCCGGCACTTTCTTCATGAGCTCTCCCATCTGCCCGGAAATGACCTTTTCGATTTGCTCTTTGGTCGGCTGCGCCATGCCGCTTAGGCTGACATAAAGACGCGCACCCGCGAAGTATAAACAACAAGACGAAATAGCCGCAAAAGAACGCAAAAATAAATTAGAGAAAAGTCCGGCGGTGAATTCCCAGCCGCCTCTACCCTAACTATAAGCCTTTTTCTTTGCGTTCTTTTGTTCTTTTGCGGCTATTCCGTCTTCACCGCTGTATCCCTACCCGTTTCTCGGCACCGTTTTTTTCCGCAAAAGTCCGACAGACGGCGCAAGATCCCGAGAGCAAGCGAGCGCTGGAGAGCGATAGTCTCATCGCTACTCTATGAATAAGCCGACTAAAGAGAATTGGACTACCGGCGACATCAGCGGCTTTGGATTCGCCCTTTCGCTGGTACTTCTAGGTACGATTGTTTCGGCGTATAGCGACCATCCGGTCTTCTGGCTGTTGATTGGACCCGGACCGCTAGTCATCGGATTAACCCTGATCGCGTTTCTGCGACACCTATTCAGTGCGCGTCGCGGACTGACGGCGCAAGGAAGGAATTCGAAAATGGCGGGATTAAGCTGGTTGAACGGCCTTTATCGAAAGGCGAACAACCGGTAGCCGCCGGCTTCGAGATCGATGCTTTCTGGAGACCATCAAGCTGACAAAAATGAAGAAACGAGGCTTGGAAACAGCAATCTTGAAGTCTCGGCGATCGGGCTCGGCTGCAGGAGAATGACCGGCGCCTACAGTTCAGTGCAGCGACCGGGTGCATCTGTGAAAGCTACTGGCTGGCTATCTGGCGCCAGTTAACATTGGCTTTATCGATATTACTGTCGATATCCTTCTTGAAGTCTTTCAGGGCCCCCTGATTTCCGCAGACATATAGCTTCCCTTTGTAAACGAGGAAAGCGTCAGGAACTTCAGGATCCGCCAGGACTCCAACGGTTACACCATAGGCACAAAACGCGCCATATTGCGGAACGTACTTAGCAGGGTCCTTTGCAAATTCGGCCTTATTGGCAGCCGAGGTAAACAAGTAGGTCGCGCTTTGATAAGTCGCTGACAACTCAGAACTACCTTTCACTGCTTTTCTTTCTTTAAAGAAGGCGACAACGTCATACCCCTTCAGTATGACTCCCTGCGAATCAATGTTTTGTTTCGTTGTCCCTGTACCTTGCTCCCCTTCCAGGAACACATTTTGGGACGACGTTTTAGGTAAGGGTACCGCTAAATCGCGGGCAAGAACTTGCTGTGATTTGAGATCAATGGTGACAGCAGTACTTGCAGCCAAGAGAGTCGCGTAAAAAAAAGTCGTGGCAATGCGCCCGGAGAGTCTAATCACGGATAGCATGGATGGCGCCTCCTAACTAAGTCCCTTTATACCAGCAATCTATGTAGAAGGGAAACGGAATTTCTACCTTCCCGGAGCTCCAGTGCACCGTCTTGCATATAGTGGTGGCGTCGCCGCAGGTCAGTTGGCTGTTTTTCAAGGCGCGAGCGAAGCGCCCATATCTGAATTCATACGGGTCGAGCGAGCAACGCGGAAAAACAGCCAACTGGCCGCGGCCCGTAGGGTTGCGTTGAAAATGGGCCGGCGGCAGCGTTGCTCGTCGGTTACGTATCGATTCAGATATGCGCCCTCCTCGCGTCTTGCCGGCGGCCCATTTTGAACGCAACGACGTCACCATTATATGCGAGACGGTGCACTAGGGATCGTCAGCGCCTTGAACGTTATCACGCTGCAGAAATTCCAGTATTTCTAGTCGAAGATGCTGAGCTGATTCGTTGGTTGCATCCGCCAGAAGTCCTTTCTCAACCGCGGTGAGCGCTAGTTTTGGCTGATGCTGATCAAGAAGCATCTGAGCGATACGTACGCACACAACTGAGTCTTTTGGCAGTCGGGCCAGACCAAATGCGCGGAGAAAATCCGCGCGCTGCGGATTGTTTTCGAATTTCGCTAACGCCACATGCAATAGCGGATCGTCAGGGAGCGATAGCAACGTAGAGCGGAGCCAATCTTCACTCAGATCTGCATTGGTCAAAAGCGCGTTATGTACCCATTCTACCGCTTTGGTGTTGGTTCCGGGAAACAGAGTTCGTTCGCCACCCGCGCTTAAGAACCATTGTATGAATTGGGCACTAGCCGGCCGGGCTGCCATTAAGCTCCTCACCTCCTGTGTCAATTGCTGTCGACGTTGCTCATCAACCGTCACCAGAGAGCCATCCTCGGAGAATCGGAGTCCGCTGGCAATTTCCGAAAGTTTTTCAACCGGAAGCCCCTCAGAAGCAAGCCCGGACGTCGAAGAGCCGCTTCCCAGGTTTTTATCAAGCGGGGTTTTGACCTGTCGAGACAGCTCTGTTGGAGTGGCGAAATCCCAGAGCTTAGCGCTGTTATCTGCGCTGCCAGTGAGAATTCTCGTGCCGTCCCCACAGAATGCTGCGCATCGGATGGTATCCTGATGATTAAAAACCGCGATTAACTTGCCTGACGCTATATCCCAGAGTCGAGCGATATTGTCGCTGCTCCCGGTCAGAATCCGCGCTCCATCAGGGCTGAACACGGCGCACCGGACCGGATCTTCATGCGCAAAAACCTTTATAACCTTTCCCGAAGCAACATCCCAAAGATTCGCCGTCTTGTCCGCGCATGCAGTGAGGATTTGCGTGCCATCCGGACTGAAAGCCACATGGTTCACACTGTCCCCATGATCAAATGAAACGACCGGCTTACCCGTAGCCGCATCCCAAAGCCTGGCGGTTTTATCTGCGCTCGCCGTGAGAATTCGGCGCCCGTCGGGACTGAATGCGGCAGCGTTGACGTCCTCGTCATGGACGAAGGTCAAGAGGAGCTTACCCGAGGCTAAATCCCAGAGTTTTGCCTTCTTGTCGGAGCCAGCGGTCAAAATTCGCGTTCCATCAGGGCTAAACACGGCCGCGTTGACGCTGTCCTCGTGTGAGAATGTGGCCACGAGCGTGCCCGTTTTCATCTCCCAGAGTTTGGCAGTGTGATCAGCAGCGCCTGTCAAAATTCGAGAACCATCTGGACTGAAAGCCACCGCGTTGACACTCGCCTCATGCTGGAACGACTCGATCAGCTTTCCCGAGATCGCATCCCAAAGCCTAGCCTTCTTGTCGGCGCTTGCTGTCAACACCCGGGCGCCATCCGGGCTGAAAACGACATCATTCACACCGTCCGAGTGGTCGAATGAAGCGATCAGCTCGCCCACTCTCGCTTCCCACAGTTTCACGGTCTTGTCCCAGCTCGCCGTCAAGACTTGTGAGCCGTCCGGACTAAAAACGGCATCATTTACCTCGTCCTGATGGGCAAACGACGCGATCAGCTTCCCCGATGTCGTCCAGAGTTTTGCTGTCCTGTCCCAACTCGCAGTAACCATCCGTTCACCGTCAGGACTAAATGCAACATGATAGACCACGTCTTGATGCGGTAGAGTAACGATTAGCTTAGCGGACGCGGTTTCCCAAAGTTTGGCGGTCTTATCAGCGCTGGCCGAAATCACCCGGGTACCATCCGGGCTGAATGCCGCATAATAGACGCTGTCCTGATGGGTGAATGTTGCGAGAAGATCAGCCGAACTCGCATTCCAAAGCTTCGCCGTCCTATCACTGCTAGTCGTCACAATCCGAGTTCCATCCGGGCTGAAAAGGGCAAAATAAACGATGCCCTGATGCGGAAATGACGCGATCAATGCACCCGATGCTGCATCCCAGAGCTTGGCAGTCTTATCTGCGCTTGCGGTGAGGATCCGCTTGCCATCAGGACTAAACGCGACTGCGTTCACGGCGCCTTGATGTGCTAACGTCGCGATAAGCTTGCCCGAGCTTACGTCCCAAAGCTTCGCCGTCTTGTCAGCGCTCGCCGTCGCGATCTCAGCGCCGTCCGGACTGAAAATCGCATCAGTGACACTGTCCTGATGCTTAAACGAGACTAGGAGTCGACCGGAGCCCGCATCCCAAAGTTTAGCGGTCTTATCTGCGCTTGCGGTCACGACTCGCGTACCATCCGGACTGAACTTCGCCGTATTGACTGCAGCGTCGTGCGCGAAAGTCACGATCAGGTTGCCCGACCTTGTTTCCCAAAGTTTGGCGGTCTTATCCCAGCTTGCGGTCAGAATCCGAGCCCCATCGACGTCGAACGAGGCATGGTATGCCGTCTCGTGGTGAGCAAACAGTTTCAGCAGGATTGGCAGGGCTTTTTCTCGGTGAGCAATCAGCTCGTGAAAGAACCGTTGAGAAACGACTTGGTTCGTCGGATCGAACTTGATCGCACGAGCCAGCAGAGCAATCGCCTCGTTCCATTCTTTCAGCTGAAACTGGCGCTCCGCCTGATTGAAGCTCGCCCAGCTCGCCTGCCTCAACTCTTCCTTCAGCTTCGCGGCAATCTCCGCTTCAGATTTGAGCGCTTGAGCTGCGCTCTGTCGTTGACGTTCGGCGCGGTACCATTGGAGCCCGGCGAACATCGCCAGCCCGGTTATCGCAGCTAAAATCGTATAACGAATCCCGTCCTGGACGCGTCTGCGCCTTTTTCTTTCGGTGATACTCGCCCGGACATAATTAATCGCTTCCAGACTCAACGACTCCTCGAAGTCTTTGACCAGTTTTTCGCCCTCCGCTAGCGGAAGGCCCGGGCGGAGCAGATCATCCTTTTGTTTGCCGCGATGGTGCCAAAGTCGAAGACTCGCATCCAAGCGATCGCGCATCCGCAAGAACTCGCGGTTTTCCTTCAGCCACACTTTGACCCGTTGCCATTCACGAAGGAGCGCCTCATGCGCAACGGTCACAGTCATGTCCCCTTGGGGATCCGTATCCGCTACCAGCAGCCGTTCCTTGATAAAAAGATCAACAAACGCTCGCGCACCAGCATCACGATCGGTCGACATGACAAAATCACGGTAAGGTACCGTCCGCCGGTTTGGTACTTCCTCTTCTCCTTGGCCAAGCGTAACCAAGCGTCGCATAGTCACCGGAAACGCTGCTTGCGCATGCGGTTGTAAAGTATTGAACACAGCCTCTGCGTGTTTAGCCAGTGCGCCCTTCAGTTCGCCGAGCTCGCGATAGTCCGACCAACGAAGCAGGTCATCACCCCGGGTCGCCTGCGCTTCATAAAGAAGTGACAAGACATGTTCCAACAACGGAAGCGACTCGGGTGTAACGGTGGCAACCTCAGCAAGAGCTTGATCCAGACCTTGGCCTGACCCTTGATCTTCCTCGAACTGTAGACCGGCGGCTTCGGCGGGTAGCCGGATCATGTTGCCAATCTCGTTTCCACTCGGCGCCCGCAGGTCTACTTTTCCTGCCGGACTGCTAAGCTCAATTAGATCAGGGAATTGCTGATACGAAGGGTAAAAATCGCTCCGCAACGTCGCGATGACAAAAACTCGGCCACTGCGAGCCAGACCTGCAATAGTGGCAACGTATTTTTGCTGAACGTCTGCTGAGAAACCGCTGGTGAACAGCTCTTCTAACTGGTCGATCACTAATGCTAAACGCGCTCTGGGGAGCTCAAGTCTCTCCTTCTGCTCTCGAGCCGAGTCTGCATCGTCAGGCCGACCTGCCTCCTTGAACTGGCGTTCCGTTTCCGTCAGGTAGTGACTCTGTTCAATCTTCCATTCCCGCGCTGCGTGATCGAGAGCGTCGCGAAGACGCAGCGCGAGGCTATCAGAATGTTCTCTAAGCTCGGTCGCCAGATCTCGCACGGCATCTGTCGATTCTGGATTTCCGAGCGCTGGCAGTGCCGAGGACTCCAGTAGCGCGCTGGCCAAGGCGTCAAAACAATCGCTATCGCGTCCACCGGCTCCCGGTCTCGTAACCGCCCATCGCCAGAGACCGATTCCTTCAATCGTCTCCGGTTGGGTTAACAGTGGAAGTACACCCGCCCGCACCAGCGAGCTCTTGCCGGAACCGCTCGCACCAACCACCAGTACGAACGGCCGGTGCTCTCTGAGTTGGGCTTCCAACGCCTCGAGTACCGCTCCGATCTCCTTGGTTCTACCGTGAAAGATAGGTGCGTGTTCAAAATCAAAAACCTCGAGACCGCGAAACGGATTTTCTTTCCAACGCCGGGGCCGGCTCCGACGCGCTATCAACAAACGTTCCCGTTCGCCGGAAATCTGGGTGAAAAGAAAATCCCGAAAATGTTCTCGATATAGGCGTTCAAACTCTTCGAGATTCCTATAGCTATTGAACGCGCCGACAAACTTGCCCTCACTATCTCTGCTCCAAGAGTTAAGAAACTCCTCTAACGCCTTCCATTGCTTGAGGAATTCTTCGAGTTTCTCCGGCGCATCAACCGGTGGATTAGGCCGGCTCCGGTTCCGGTAGATCTGCAGCGCCGGGACGCCGGGTGTTTTCTGGTGTTGCTCCTTTGCCCACCCCAGTTCAAACTCCGTTCCAGATCGGGGTTCGCTGCCGTCCGGCATCCTGAAACGAGGATGCAGTTTTGTCCCAAGCCGGGACCAGAGTATACAAATCACTAGATCAAATTGCGCTGGATTTGGAATCTGGTCTTGATACCCGAGGTCCGAAGAAAAGCGCTGGTACTCCCAAAAATAGGGACAAAGAACTAACTCGTCGTCCGTTGGTTTGGTATCCGGCAAAAGCGGGGATCGTTCCTCCCGAAGAAGGTTTGAGTATTGCACGCTGACCGGGATGCCGAATTCTTCCGCCGTGGAGCGTAACAAGCGGTCTGCGATTGATCGCTCGGCTTTAACGTCTCCTGGTGACGAGACGAACACCCGGATTATCTTCATTTCGCTGCGGGAACGGTGCCGGCCTGTTTGCCCCTCCCTTTCAAACGTGCTCGCGCATCATCAGCTAGACTCGCCGCTCTTCCGCTAAACCAGTTTCGCAGATCGCAACCAGCTCAAGCAAAGCAATTTTTGCACCAATTGTGGTGCGCGCCTTGCTTGCGAGGCCAAGCGGTCCGAGAACCACCAAAACGACCGCAAACGGACCGAATTAAGTCTCACGCAGAGTTCTGGTCGGGACCTCTACAAAACTCTAAAGCCCGGACGACGGCCAGCTTTTCTATCAACCGTGACCGTGACTGCACAGCCAAGCCGTTGATTGATGGCACTAATGAGGGCATCAGCAAAATCCCCCCCTTTTTGGTATTCCCTGAATGCTAGCCACGCCTCTTGATGGTCCTCAATTATGAATTCGGCGGTGCGAAGAATATTTTCCAGCGCCAGCGCTACTCTCTGACGAGGATACTCATAGGCTGTCTCCAGCACCCATACCAGTTCGCAAAGTACAATCCGATTAATTAGGCCGGGAGCTTCGACTGAACACTGGTTCCTAATAAATTGAGTAGCCTTCCTGGCCTGGTCAGCATCGTCCTTAACGAGGTAGCGGACCAGCACGTTTGTATCAACTCCAGTCATCACCGTCCGGCGCGCTTGCGAATAGCTGCATCCATGGCCTCGAGCGGCACTCTCCGAGGAGCAGGCGCCAGCAGCCCCTCTAGTCCGCTCACGGGAATGGTTGCGGGTACGAGAACGACCTTGCCATCTGCCTCAACCACAAATTCAATCCGGTCGCCTGGTTTTAGCTTAAGAAGCCGCCTGATCTCAGCGGGGATGGTTGTTTGTCCTTTGCTTGTCACTGTGGAAACGGGCATGTCCTTACCTCCGCGTCAATTCCTTACATCTGTCCCTTACCTTCAAGCCTATTTCAATGCGCATTCAAGTAGTGCTTTGGCTGGATTTTCTCTGGGCTACGGCGCCCGGTTGGCGCGGGCTTCCGCAAAATTGCTTTATCTTGACGTACATTAGCGCCCGGAGGATTGGGGAAAGGAAGCCTCACACCCCTCCCTCACTCCATCACTCCATCACTCCTCTCCCCAGCCCATGGATATCAAACGAAGTGGCTCACAAGCTTTCGGCAAAGGCCCAGCCGAGTATTTTACCGGCACCGTCCGCATTGATCCTCTATTCGACCCGCAGGCTCCGGCACGCGCCTTCGGCGCCAGCGTCACGTTCGAACCGGGCGCTCGCACTGCCTGGCACACCCACCCGTTGGGCCAGACTCTGATAGTGACCGCGGGCTACGGCTTAGCCCAGCGCTGGGGCGGCTCGATCGAAGAAATCCGCCCAGGAGATGTCGTCTGGTTCCCGCCCGGCGAAAAGCATTGGCATGGCGCCACCGCCACCACGGCCATGACCCATATCGCCATCGTGGAAAAACTCGACGGCAAGTCCGCCGACTGGATGGAAAAGGTCACCGATGAACAATACGCGGGACGTAAGGCATCTCAGTAGAATGTTGTTCGTTAAGAGGTGACCCTGCTCGCCCTACTTCCTCTAGAGGCGCAAAGCGTTTACCCCGGAGGCTTTCGGGGCTGGAGAGACTTTAGCCTAGGCTGAGTCCGCGAGGCCTAGGTATTTGAGAGCAAAAGCGAGAAGCGCTGAAGGGCAAGAACGGTGGCATCGATTGGAGTGGTAGCCCATTTTTATGGGTCCAGGGGTCGCGTCTATACATTACACTCAGCTTCGGAAGAGGCATCAGTACGTAGCCGTGAAGCTTGACCCCGAACCGCCCCGGGCAACGTGCTGAGCAGTTCTAGGAACCTTTCGTAGCAACCTCCTGAGCGGAAGATCAACCGCCTCTCGATACCGCGGTTGAGCACGTGATACCAGGCCCCCTGGGAAATTAATCCGGTTCGGTCGAGCCATCCGCATTTTGTGCCATCTGTGGACCCAAAATTCAAGCTATTATGTGTAATGTATAGAGGTGACCCCTCTAAAGCGACCAGCCTTAAATCTTCGCTGATATAACCGCTTGCCAATACGCCGTCACCCTACGGGACAAAGTCCGACGGTTACCGAAGGCACACCCGCTATCAAATTTCATGATATACCATCATAAAATTCACTTATAGATCCGCTCGCTCTGCTGATACCTATATGCATGAAGAATCCAAGAGTCATCAGCAAAAAATACTATCGACGAACAGTCTTAATGTTGCCGGTGGCCTGCCTCCTGGCGTTCACCGGATGCTCTAACATTCAGGGTACGAGCGGAAATCAGGCAGCGACAACCCATCGGGTCGCAACCTATCTGGAACAGAGTCAAGAGCAACCCGACAACCAGCCTGTCGATCAGGATCCAGGCTACGAGTGGTTTTATTAATTTCTCATCGGGTAATGAATAGAATCACGATCACAAAAATCGGCACAGCATCGCCAGGCAAGGCTTCGAAAGTGCCATATAAAAACTTCTTACCATGCACTTGAATCGGCCAGAGTTTGGGGTTCTGGACCTTCTGTTTCCCTGGATAGCGCTAATCGGGTTGTTGGGCTTTCTAACGGCCTGGTTGGTAGTCGCAATTATGGAGCGGACTGGTCTATCACGCCGTGTCTGGCACCTTCCACTCTTCTTTGTCGCCCTGGCGGTGCTATTTAGCAGCGCCATCGGAACGCTATTGTTACCATGAAAGCAAGATTGCTTAATTACCTAATCACGCTGGTATTCGTTTGCTTGGCCGGCTGGGCTGCGGTCTCCCTTTATCGACGATATATAAAAACCCCCTGGACACGGGATAGCCAGGTGAGGGCTAACATCGTTGGCATCGCCCCCCGCGTTTCCGGACCGATTGTTCAGGTTGCGGTCCATGACAACCAACAGGTGAAAAAAGGGAACCTGCTTTTCGAGATCGATCCGGCCGACTTCCAGGCGCAACTCAACCTGGCTACCGGCCAAGTCCTTAATGCTGAAGCCAACTTCACCCAACAACGGCAAAATCTCGACCGGCAAACCGATCTCTATAACAGACGCGTGACCGCCCAGCAGGATTTTCAGAACGCCCAAGACAACTTCGCAGCCGCCCAGGCTCAGCTAGTCTCCGCAAAAGCGAGTCTGGAGCTAGCAAAATTGAACCTCAGCTACACGAAGGTCTGTGCCCCAGTGGACGGGTATGTGACCAATATGAATACTAGCGAGGGCACCTATGTAACCGCTGGGAACCAGTTGATGGCCCTGGTCGATACGAGTTCGTTCTGGGTTGCAGCTTACTTTAAAGAAACGCAGTTGCCGCACATAGAGTTGGGCCAGAAAGCGAAACTGACTTTTATGGGTTACCCTGACCAACCGTTTGCAGGGTTGGTTCGGAGTGTTGGTTGGGGTGTCTATGTTCAGGACGGCTCGGGCAGTGCAAGCACTGGCTTGTTACCGTCCATCAGCCAGACTATCGATTGGGTTCGCCTGCCCCAGCGTTTCGCGGTCCGCATAAAGGTAGTTGGCCATCCGCCGGTCCCGTTGCGAATTGGTCAGACCGTTTACGTGGCGATGACGCCTACGACTGAGCACATCGAACCGCCCAAAGCACCTCTTGCCATCGCCAGGTAGTGGACTGCCCAACGTGCGTATGAACACTCGAACAGAAGCCGCTCGTAACTGGCTCCGGCCGCTCCATGACGCACCCGGTGACTGGAGAGTTAAGCACGGAATCAAGCTTGGGCTGGCGGCTTTACTCGCCTTGTATATTGCAGAGCTCTTGCGTCTACAGCATCCCAACTGGTCGATTCTCACCGTGCTCGTGATGATGAGCATACCGTATGTAGGTTCGATCACCATTGTCGCGATCATTCAGGTCGGCGGTGCGATCGTCGGAGCACTCGTTGGCATTTGGTTGGTGGGCGACTACGCATCGACGCCGGCGGTTTTCTTGCCCCTGTTTTTCTTTGTGGTCACTTCTGCCGGATATAAATATGGACAGTTCCCTGCCAGCCACGTTCCGCTTGCTTATTTTTTAGTCGGGTTCACGACGATTGCCGTGACAACCTACGGAGTTACCGATCCTGCTCAGGTTTGGCAGACCGGCTTGAACCGGGTATTGGAGATTCTGGACGGCGCTCTGAGCTCGCTCCTCGTAACAACTCTATTATGGCCCCGTTACGCGCGCGAGGAGTTTCTCGAAGCAGGGCGCGCCGCTTTGAATTCGATAAGCAAACTTTTTTCGATCCACATGGATGGTCACATTGGGCGAAAGACGGTTCCTCCTGAGGTGGAACAAATTCACCGGACACTTGGGGAACAACTGTCCGTTCTCCGAAACCTGCTTCAAGTCGGGTCACGAGAAAGCGCGGTTTTTAAGGCCCGCCTCTCAAACTACAATGCGTTCCTGGCATCGGTCATTCAACTCTTCTATCTCGTCCTCGACCTCAGCCGGAGCGAGAAGCTCGACACTTCGATTCTGAGCCAAATAGAACGCGAACTTGAGGCGGTGGCCGGCGCAATCTCAGAAGACCTTGCTATTCTGGCCGGGCTGCAGCGGCTAGGCCAAAAGTTAGGCTCAAGTCGTTTGAATGAAGCGTTCGTAGCGCTTGAGCAGAAGGTTAGCGAGATCCGGGACCGGGATGCATCTAGCAGCACCGGACTCCAGACAAACTTGGCGTTTTACAGAGGATTCATCATTCTGCGCTCGCTGCGAGAGGAATTGAATAACATGCGCAGGCGAGAGCAGGGGTTGCCCCCTCTCGAACAGACTGCCGTCGAGACTAAGCAGCACTCGGACGTTCTACCGACGATCGATTGGTTTTGGGTGAAGATCGGGATAAAGGGTGGCTTAGCCGCTGTGATTTCAATTCTTCTCCTGATGTGGATCAATCCGCCGGGCGCGGCCTTAATTCCGCTGGTGGCCTGGCTTCCTACAGTTAATCGCCGGCCATTTCTGCGAGCCGGCGGGAGCGGCGACCTGCGTTCTTTTCAAGATAGCTTCTTGGCCGCTGTGGCTTTGGTCGGGTGTGCCGGTCTGCTCATTTTGGTGACGCCATTTCTAGCAGATTACCTGGTCATGAACCTGGTGTTATTTCTGGTTCTGTTCGTATTCGGTTTCATGACTGCTCGCAGTGCTGGCGTTAATTTTTGGATGCAAATCGGGATGCTGATTATCTACACCTTTGTCGGACTTGATCCGCAACAGGCGGTACCGACACCGACGATCATTGATACCTTTGTTGGCTTCATCACTGGCATGGGGATCGCGACAGTCGTGGGACGACTGATCTGGCCGGTCCTGCCTCAAATGGTGATGCGAGATGATTTGCTCGCATTGTTTGCGCACATTAAAGGGTTGCTGAACGGTGATCCGCATCGAGAGAAGGTTCAAACGCAACTAGCGGTTCTGCCGGTTGAGGCTCTCCACGCAAGTCACCAGATTCGAATTGCCGGATGTACTGAACAGGAACAGGCCAGGCTAGGAGCGTTGGTTCGAGCGATGCAAACTCTGGTGACCCGGACGACGGTACTGGTTTCTCGCAGGCATATCTTACCGGAAATCATGCAACCGATCCTGCAACCGCGATTCGAGCGCCTGGAAGAGGCTTTTAAGCGGACGCTCGACGCTTTTGCCGAATGCCTTCATCAAGGTGATTGCCGCCGCGAGCTGCCAAGCCTCTGTTGTGCACTGAGTGAAATGGATGGGGCGCCCGAAGGTATTCGCCAAAGCGAAATTTTAGTGGACCGGCAGCTGCAAGAACCTGTGCGTGTGGTCGAGCTCGTGGATCATTATCGGGCGACCGGTGAAGCATTAGAAGAGTGCAGGCGCTTGATTGGTACGCTGAAGATTCACCGGTATTGGGGCCATTGTGGGCTGTAGCGCCGGCGTTTCGCAGCGTGTTTTCTCGGTCCGAAGGAGCAACCGAACTGAGCCCAGGGCGGCCCAAAGGGGACAACCGTTATTGACAGAGGTCTTGGGGGTCGCGTCTATACATTACACTGAGCTTCGGAAGAGGCATCAGTACGTAGCCGTGAAGCTTGACCCCGAACCGTCCCGGCAACGTGCTGAGCAGTTCTAAGAACCTTTCGTAGCAACCTCCTGAGCGGAAGATCAACCGCCTCTCGATACCGCGGTTGAGCACGTGACACCAGGCCCCCGGGAAATCAATCCGGGTCGGTCGAGCCATCCGCATTTTGTGCCATCAGTGGACCCAAAATTCAACTATTATGTGTAAGGTATAGACGCGACCCCTATAAACCCCTCCCCAAAGTAGTAACTCGGAGAAAGCGGGGCTATAGATTTAGGCCAAGGCTAACACCACCCTACATAACCCCTCTTTTATGACTGGCTATTTCGCCTGCCAAATTTGCGCGATTATTCAAATACCAAGCCGCTTGGTAGAGGTCTTGTTTCTGATCCTCATCTTATCCACCGCAATGCTTCTTGGAAACGAGTTCAGCATTGGAGCTTTTATTCACCCCGCTTTGACGCGCACGGATGACGAGCGTTTTCTCCCGGCGATCCAAGTCTTCGCGGCATTGTTTGGTAAGGTCATGCCTTTCTGGATGGTGGGAACTCTAGGGCTGCACCTAATTGTTCTGGGACTTAGTTGGCATTGGCCATCCGCTGGTAGCATTCTGTTGATCGCGGCTGCCCTGCTCCTGGCTTGCGATCATTGTCTTCAGTGTGCTCGGTCCCGTACCAATCAACAATCGGGTAAAAGCATGGGATCTCCATCGGCTTCCACCGGACTGGCGAGAACAGAGACAGCGCTGGGACCGCCTTAATGCGATTCGGGTAATCCTGATCGCTTTAGCGTTTCTCGCTTTGGTTCTGAGCTATCGGACATTTTAGTCACGCCGTTCTGCCATGACGCGCTTAATCCGCCAACAGGAGCGAGGTTCTTCTAGCCCGTACCCCTCAGAAGACGCCAAATAGAAATCGGGTGTCCTCATCCGTAATTGATCGTCAACGAAGCGTCTGTCGCCGAACCGGAAACGTCAGACAGATCGTGAGCCGGGAAACTAAACCGTTCCCAAGAAATCCAACACCTTCTTGGCATCCTTCTCGGAGAGGTCCCACCAAGAACCAGCCTTTATTTTGTGCTCAAGTTTTGACACCGTAATTTCCAAAATTTTGGCGATCTCATCGAGATGCTTTTCTATCTGTAAGTGCTGGCGTATTAGGTCGCCTTTTTGTTTCGATGTGGCTGGCATTTTAATTCCTCTTTGGCAATTCCTCGCCGAGGTTATCGGGAAATTACGGATATAGCCAGCCTCTGAATTTTCCAGCGGCCTCCGGACTAGGCTAAAGTCTCTTCAGCCCCGAAAGCCTCCGGGGTAAACGCTTCGCGCCTCTAGTCGCTAACACGCCCATTTTGCTAACCGTTCGGCTGAGCTCAGGTCGAAGCCTTCTGTTTAAAAGTCCGATTTTGCGAACTTTGTGGCCTTGCTGTGTGATAATCCTATTTGGGCTCCTGTTCGCGTTCATTGGTGTCCATTCGCGGTTTGCTTCGTCCTTTTTTGTTTGCGTTTAGACCGCGCTGCTAATCGCCGCCGGCTTGAACCTCCTTCCAGGAGTCGCCGATCTCGACCATCGATTTCAGGCTGTTGATGAACTTCAACCAACCGACCGTGTAATCGTCCATGGAACGATCTTTGGCGAACCCGGAATGAACCATGGTCAAACGAGTGCCGCCTTCGGAGCCTTCCAGGACCCAGCTGACAACGGTGTCTTCGTCGAAATGCCACGAATACGTTAGTTTATGATCGGGTTCCAGCTCCAGGATCTTGATGGGTCCGCCGCCATCCCAACCCAAGTCATATTTGCCACCGACGCGAGGCTCAACGGTTGCCTTATCGGCGATATAGCGTTCCAGCTGATGTGGATCGATCAAACCGGTGAATACGTCAGCAGCGGGGCGATCGATCTGCGCCGTGATCGCCGCTTCTCCGCGATGAACCGCACTGAAATCACAGAAAAGCGGGCCGGACCCGGGCAGCAAAAGGCGGCGCAGATTCTCCAACGCGAGCCCCCAAAAGTCACTGAAGCTTGCTTCGCCGGACTGTCGCTCCAGAATTTCCTGCGTCAGGGTTAAAACGGCCCCCTGGTTACTGGAAGCCAACTCGAGCGTAACCGGCAACGAGTGCGTTTTATAGTTCCAGATGAATCGGAGCAACCGGTTCTCGATGGCTTCGACTAGTTTAGTGGCGGGCTCCGCCGGTGCGCCCGGTAAGTAGCGGCCCCAGACCTCAAATACTCCGTCTGGGAGAGAAACTCGGGCCTTTTCTGTCAGCCATTTTTCCAGAGAAGATGCATCGGTAATCGCTTGGTAGACTGCAGGCGGCTCGGCTGGGAGAATAATGTGCAGGCGAAGGGTCCTATTCATGGTTTCGTTGGGTTTGGCTGATTCGGATTTTGATAACAGGCTAACAGCAGACGGTAGGAAGTTCGTTCTCCCTCGTTCCCTTCACGGCCCGTGGCTCCGTATTTGCGGGCAAGCCCTTGGAAGACTTGTTGGACTTCGGCCAGGAACTCGGCACGCCGTTTCGGGTCTTTCAATTCCACGTAAGCAGAAACGCCCAAGCTCGGCTCCGGTTCCTCCGTGTTGGCTAGCTTGGCCACATCGCTTTGCAGCTCTTCCGCGATGCTGAGGAGGTAACTCAGTCCGGCTTCATCGATCGTTTTGCGAGTGCCCAAACGCCCGACCAAGTTCGGTGACAGCCAATAGGACGCGGCTCTGGCTTGATAAATACCTTCAACGGTCCCGCGGACGCGGCGCTCGTTGATCCGATCGACCAGCCCTGCCTCGGTCAGCTTCCGCATGTGATAGTTGATCTGTTGGGTGGGGACATCCAGCATCTGCGCCAGCTCGGGACAAGAACGCGGCTGGGCCAGTCTTTTGACGATATCCAAACGGACAGGCTGGAGCAGAGCTGCCGCGACCGTGGGTTGTTCGATAAAGAGAACGTCTAACATAAGAACCGGTGGGCTAGGAGTGATCGTGAGGTGACCGTGAGATCACACCCAGGCGAACGAATACGTGGATTGATCCAGAGAACGCGCTTTCCATAAAAGCTGATTTGTACATACTAATGGATTAGTATAAATCAAGAAAAAAAACCAGCCGCCACCGAAAAACGAATTTCACCACAAAGACACTAGGAAACAGAAAAATTAACAGGAAGGCCGCAGAGACTGGCTTAAACAGACTCTAACCGGGGTCGGACATTTCAAAAGGTGATCTTCCTGTGTAATTTTCTGTTTTTTAGTGTCTTTGTGCCCTTGGCCGGTGTTGTTTGTTAGGACGTGACCGTGGTTTCCTCACCCCACCGCGATCAAACAACATTCTACTGAGGCGCTTTGCCTTTTTGGTCAAGGCCTTATCAAGCCTCCTTTTTAAGCGTTTGGATTCATTGTGCCAAAAGATCTTGTTTGAAGAAAAAGACTTCAACGTCGCAGATAACTCCGAAGATCGTACAACCGCATGTTCTGGTTGTTTCGAATCCGTATGTGGAGCGCTATGAAAAATCCATATGCATCGTTGGCCGTCGCAGTCTTGCTTCCCTTTGGTCTACTGGTTGCGCAAGATCAAGACCAGCAAGGACCGGTAGAAAAAACTGAAAACAGCGCAAAGAAAGCCGCTCATAAAACGGGCGAAACCGTAAAGAACGGAGCCGAAGCCACCGGAAGCGCTGTCTCGAAGGGAGTTAAGGCCACGGAGCGAACTGTTGGCAAGGGCTTAGAAAAAACCGGTAGTACAATCCGAAGGGCGGGAACTAACCCCACTCCGGTCCGGCATCACCGAGAAACCGCTCATTCGTCACCTACCCCAAAAGAATCGCCCGTGAGCAAGCCGAGCCCGAGTCCAGAGCAGTCTAGCACACCTGTACCAGCAGCTAGTCCGACAGCAACACCATAGCGGCACATTGGGTCCTTCTGTGCGAAACGGAATTGGAGAACAATGCCTAAAGTGGTTCGGAGCCTAACCATACCAGAAGTCGCGTTTAGGGGTGGCACATCAGGGACCACGGCTCGGCACGTCTGTCGGTCTTGCTCACGTTTGGTCGAGTCGGGCGACGGGCACTGGTAAGGCGTTTCGGTGATTCGGGAGCCTCGCCCCACCAAGTTATTTGCTGATTCGCGGAGAATGCCCGCCAGGGTCGCGTCTTAACAAGCAACAATCAGAGCTTGACGTTTTCTGCCGGCAAGAAAAGACTGGCAGATGGCTCGGCCGACGCGACTGGATATCCAAGGAGGGTGGTATCATGTGATAAACCGGGGTATTGAAGGGCGGAGCATCTTTCGCGGGATTGGTAGCTATGAGCATTTTATCGGTCTCATGGCCAAGTTGCCGCAACGCTTTGGTCTGAGGGTGCATGGCTATGTCCTGATGCCCAACCATTATCATCTGCAGGTGGAAACTCCTCGGGCGAACCTGAGCCGGGCGATCCAATGGCTCAACGTGAGCTACAGTATTTGGTTCAACAGAAAGTATCAACGGTCCGGGCCACTCTTTCAGGGAAGATTCAAAGCCATTCTGCATGATTACGTCAGCCATGGATTGACCATCAACCAGTACATTCATCTCAACCCGCTCCGAGCGCGCCGTTTGGGTGGGCATGAGGGTCGGACGGGTCGGCAAAAGGACTCTACGGCGGCTGACCTTGCTGCCGCTCGGAGAGAGGCTCTGCTGACCTATCGATGGAGTTCCTATAGCTACTATAGCGCTAAGCAGAAGGCCCCTGACTGGCTGACGACTGAAGGCGTCCTTGGCTTGGTAAGCCAGCGGGGAAGCGTTGGCGCGAAAATGGCCGCGTATCGGCGAAAATTGGAACGGGACGCAGCCGTGGGCGAATCTGCCAGCGATTGGAAGGCCGAACTGAAAGCAACCATTCTCTTGGGGTCCGACAAATTTGTGGAGCGAATGAAGAAGCGACTTACCGGCAACCAACGCGAACAAACCGGTATTCGCAAAGCCGGAGCAGGCAGCTTGAACTGGAAATCGATTACCAAAGCGGTCAGCCAGACGTGGGGCCAAGACTGGAACCATCTACAAGCTGCTTATGGCAACAACGCCCTTGGAGCTGCGCTCTATTTCGGGCGCAACTACTCGGACAAGACCCTCCGCGAATTAGGCCAGTTAGCCGGCGGAATGCAGTACCCGGCCGTGACGATGGCCGTCCGCCGCTTCTCTAAGCGGTTAAAGACCGATGAGGCCTTGGCCAAAAAGGTAAGGCGCCTCGCCGGAATGTTGTTGGTTACCCTGCTCCTGCCCACTAAGAGGCGCGGAGCGCTGAAAAGACTTAGCCTGGGGTGCTAGCCCCAGGTAGGGCAAGAAAGGCACCAGCGCTGAAGGCGCGTCAGAACCAGCTCGTCTGGAACACTGCGGCTATTGAAACCTATAAAAATTGGCAAACCACGCTGATTGATGCCACCCTCTTGCGCGCGTTCAGCGCTTCTCGCTTTTGCTCTCAAATACCTAGGCTTCGCGTCCGGCGGCTGCCCATCCGCGTCAACATAAGGGCACAGGCGTTGGCCGGCCCCTGACCGGGAGGGCGCGCGTCCTCGCGCGCCGCAAAGACGTGCCAAGCTTACAGACGTATTCCGATCACTCGATCGACGAACACGCTCGGCTTCGAAAACAACGGATCGCGGGGACGCTATCCCTCCCAGCGTAGGGACTGGGACTGCCCGGCGGCAAGTGCGGCTATGTTTGAACCGAATCGGTTCGAACTACCTATTTACCCAACCATTTAGGGGTCTGTTTGGCGATAAAGGATTCGACCCCGAGTTGGAAATCTTCGCTGCGGTAACATCGTTCGATCACGTCGGTGAAATCAGCCGACTGTAACTGCTCATGGAGCCGGCGAAACGCTTCCTTGGCCGCCCAGATGGTCAACGGGGCATTCCGAGCAATCAGCCCTGCTAATTCGCGAGCACGGGCTAATACCTCCAGTGGTTCCGCCACAATTTCGTTGATCAACCCCGTAGCCTGCGCTTCCTCCGCCCCCATTAACCTAGCAGTTAGCAAAAGCTCTTTAAACCGGCCCGGCCCAATTAGAAAAATCAAACGGGCTGAATTCGGTAGTGACAGACAATTACCCAATGTCTTTGCCATCGGATAACCGAACCTCATATTTTTGGCTCCGATCCGTAGATCGCATGCCGTGGCTAAGGCAGCACCTCCACCGGTGCAGGCGCCCGCGATTGCGGCGATCGTCGGCACCCGGCAACGCTCCACCATACCAACCACGCGCTCGATCCTTTCTTCGTAGTCGATCCCGCCTTTCCCATCCGTAATTCCCTGCAACAAGCTTATGTCCGTCCCGGACGCGAAAGCGGATGAATCGACACCTGCAAATAGAATGGCTCTGATTTCTTCCTTTTCGTTTGCTTCGGCGCAAAGATTGTACACCGCTTCGTACATCTCAAAGGTCAAAGCATTCCGCACCTCGGGCCGGTTGAATTTTACCTCCGCGATGCCGTCTTTTTGTTCGATAATGATGTCAGCCATATCGGTCAAGGTGAGTAATCAGTAAGTCAGTAATCAGTACAGAGGGCGTCAACCACGCCCTTGAGCACTGCTTATTGACCTACTGATTACTGATTACTGGTTACTGGTTACTATCCGTTCCCGCTCCATCCGCGCTACCTCGTCCGCACTAAATCCAATCTCGGCCAGGATCTCGCGCGTGTGCTGTCCCAGGACCGGTGCGCCTCGCCGGACCTCGCCCGGAGTAAGAGAGAATTTCACCGCTGCTCCGAGTGTCTTTGTGCTTCCCAGGGTTTGATGCGGTACTTCCGTTACCATATTGCGTGCCTGGGTCTGTTCATTTTCTAAAACCTCTTTCATGTTATAGATCGGGCCGGCAGGTAAGCCGGCCTTCTCGAACCGGGCCAACCAATCCGCGGAAGTTCGCCGTCGAAAGTAAGGTTGCAATACTTCAGTCAGTTCATCGAGATGATCCATCCGATCGGCATTTTCTTTAAACCGCTGGTCACTGATTAACTCGGGTGCTTCAATGACCTCAATCAGACGCAGCCAATTCGCCTGATTGGCTGCACCCACCGTGATCCAGCCATCGGCAGTCGGAAAAGCTTGGTAGGGCGCGCTCATGATATGAGCTGACCCGGTCGGCGTGGGTGATTGCCCGGTCGCAAAAAAGATCGCTGAATGGAAGTAGGTTTGCACAATGCCGGCCTCGAACAGGGAGGTATCAACTAACTGACCTTGTCCGGTCTTTAGCCGATAGCTATAAGCAGCCAGCACACCCATGGCTCCAAGAATGCCGGCCGTAATATCTGTGACCGGCGGACCCACCTTGACCGGCGTCCCATCATTACGGTTGCCGGTGATGCTCATTAAGCCGGACATTCCTTGAGCTACCAGATCAAAACCGCCGCGCTCCGCGTACGGCCCGGTACGACCGAACCCCGACAACGAACAATAGATCAGCCCAGGATTCAGTTTCTGAGCATCTTCATAGCCCAAGCCCAGCCGTTCCATTGTGCCCAGCCGAAAATTTTCAATCAGAATATCGGTTCCCCGGATCAGTCTTTTCACGATCTCAATGCCTTGAGGAGACTTAAGGTCAACGGCGATTCCACGCTTATTCCGGTTCAAAATCAAAAATGCGGCGGACTCCCCTTTAATGCGCGGGGGCACCATTCTCCGGGTGTCGTCGCCGCCGGCGATTTTCTCCAATTTGATGACCTCTGCGCCCATATCGGCCAGCATCATTCCGCAGACTGGGCCGGCCATGACGTGCCCCAGTTCGAGCACCTTAACTCCTTGCAGCGGGCCAAAGCCAGGTTGCTGTGTCATACAGAAAGATATTCACCACAAAGACACAAAGAACACCAAGACTTGAAAGGCAAAGGGTATGATCCGCAGATTACGCAGATTACGGTTAGGAGCATGGGTACGCCAAACGGGTAAACAAGTCGTTGCCAGACCCATGGTTCCTTTTGCCCCCCGACTCAATCAATCACAAACTGAAATCTGCGTAATCCGTGTAATCTGCGGATCTTTTCTCGCCTTTCTTAGCGTCTGTGCGTGAGAGTTTTTCGTATCTTCGTGTTCTCTGTGTCCTTGGCCAACGTAGCTAAAGGGGGAGATGGGGCGGAGTTTGCTCTGTGGTGAAATTTGCTTTCGGTTTTCTTGGGTCTCCCCCGGCGACTTGATTGCATTTCTCCTCCTTAAAGTGCATTTTGTGAGCGCTTTATCATGCCGGAAGTCGACCGCTACAAACAATATGAAGTGCTTCGGCGTGAAGATGGCAGCCTTTGGGAACTGGGCCGGGGAGCGATGGGAATCACTTACAAGGCTTATGACACCAATCTGCACTGCCCAGTTGCCCTAAAGATCATTAATTCCACCTACCTGGAGAACGACACTGCCCGGCAGAGGTTCTTGCGGGAAGCGCGCGCAGCTGCGGCGCTCCGGCATCCGAATGTCGCCACCGTCTTCAATCTTAGCACCGACCGAGACAGCTATTTCTATGTAATGGAGTTCATCGACGGAGAAACTGTCGATGCTTACGTGAAACGGAAAGGACGCCTGGATCCTATCGAAGTGTTGAACATGGCGCTGCAAGTGGCGCGCGCGTTGGCCGCTGCGGAGAGACAACATCTGGTCCATCGCGACCTGAAGCCGTCCAACTTGATGTTGGTCGATCAGGAAGGCGAATCGGTGGTCAAAGTGATCGATTTCGGGCTAGCTAAAAGCGCAAAAGGCGGAGCTGAAGATACCGGTACACTTACAGTCGAAGGATTTGTCGGTACCCCGCATTACGCCAGCCCTGAGCAGGTTGAGGAAACGGAGATAGACATCCGTTCTGACATCTATTCGCTTGGCGCGACCCTCTATTACATGATCGTGGGTAAACCCCCGTTCTCCGGGTCGGTTGGCCAGATCATGAGCCAGCACCTGTATAAGCCGATCGCTTTGGAGCCGCTAACGGATGTGCCACCCTGCGTGGTTTCGTTGCTCCAACGAATGTTAGAAAAGGACCGGGATAAGCGGCCACACACGCCGCGCGATCTCCAGAACGCAATCATAGAATGCCTGGGAGAGATCCAGGGCGGAAAGACGAGCACCCTAATTCCGACCGGTGAGAAAGCGTCGGCGGAGGCAATCACCACAGTCCCGCTGATTGAACCCGCGCCACCGACCACCGTTCCAAAACTGCATCCGTCCCCACGGAAGGGCCGGTGGTTAATCCCAGCCATCGCTCTGATCGCATTCATCGGGCTCGGTGTTTACCTCTATTTACAACAGAACCAGAGCCAGAAAGTCGCCCAGCAAACGGTCGTTCAACCTAGCCCCACCCCTACCCCAATACCGGAGATGCCAACGTTGTCCGTACGGACCGAACCGGCAAACGCTTCGGTGCTACTGGATAACAAGCCGCCGGACTCCCCTCCAAACACGTTCTCCCACATTCCTTTTGGAAAGCATCAGCTGGTGGCGACTCTGGAGGACTACGAACCGGCAGAACAAGAAATTGAGATCGGTAGTGAGACATTGCCCGAAATCCGTCTGACCCTTAAGCAGAAGCCGAATCGAAAAGATCTTCTGTTAGCCGATGTGAAGAAGTACGACGAGGGAACTCCGGACCATCTGGCTGCGTATGTACGACTCGTCCAGTTCCTGACAACGTCGGGCGACGCTGATGCTGCAGAGCAGACGACAAAGTTGACCCAAGCCATCGGCCAACTCCGCAGCAGAACGCCTCCGATTAACAAGGATGAATTCAACCTCTTCTATAAACAAATCATGGCGGGCGCAGCCGACCTTAACATACTACCGGCGATCCTCTGGCTAGCCGAAAATGGAAAGGGAACTGAGGCATTCAATCTGTTCCAGCGTGCAGCCAACCTGGGCGATTCCTATGCGATGATGAAACTTGGCCGTTTCTACCTGAGAAAAGGCAACACCACGAAGGATGAGATCGAAGGCTTTCGTTGGCTAAACAAGGCTTTCACTGCTCCCAACCCTAACCTCGAAGCTGGGGCTTATATCGGTGATTGCTACCTTAGTGGCAAAGGAACCAGCCAAGATGTACCAAAAGCCGAACAGATCATCATACCTTTAGCCAATCAGAAGGTAGTTCCTGCGATGACGTTAGCCGGCCGGATATTGCAATACAAAGCGGACCTGCAACGGGCCGAAGCCGAAAAAACCACCAATCCACAGCAGCGAAAACAGCTCAATGCCCAAGCCAATGAATGGGATAAACAGGCTAGGGAATGGTGGGAACAAGGGGCGGCCAAAGAGGATTGGAATGCCACGGCCCGCCTAGGTCAATGCTACGCTGAGGGTTGGGGCGGCCTTCAAAAGAACGCGGCAGAAGCTGAGAAACGTTACCAGGCAGGCGTCGAACACGGTAACGTGTTAAGCATGTTCTTCTACGGACTCTTAGTCGAGAAGAGGCCAGAGCGACGCGCCGAAGCAGAAAACTTGATCAGCAAAGCGGCTAGTGCCGGTCTGCCCTCGGCAGAAAAATGGTGCAGCGAAAATAATGTCACCTTCACTGAGCTCAGGTCAGACGAGTAGCGTGTACGGTTCTACGTTTAAGTTCTAGGTTTTAAGTTTTAGGTTCTAGGTTTTAAGTTACGCGGCCCGTGCGAGGCCAGCGGGCTGGCAATCCACATTTTCGAGGCGTGGAACGCTTAACGTAAAACTTAGAACTTAAAACCTAGAACTTCGAACCGTTCATTGACCGACGTACTCCGGATCGAGGCCGCTGATCTTGGCGATGGTGCCGCTCTGTAACGTGGTGTCGAACTCGTAAGCGTAGTCATCGACCAGCGATTCTCCCTCCAGAGAGAAGCGCATCCTGACTTCTTTCGCTGTGGGTGAGGTCTCCTTGCTGCGCACCGTCGGGATTAGGACCGTCTTGACTTTCTTTCTCTTGAGTTCCGCCTTTTTCTCCGGCGTTAGTTGCTTGAAAAAAGCCTTTGCATTCTGTTCTGCTACCCGGCGTTGATATTCGGTCGCCGTGTGCCGGATGAACATCGTTTGAGTCTGAATCATTCGCAGGGTGGCGTTCTCACCAAACGCGAAGATCTCAGAAATTCCAAAGGCGACGCATAGTGCCAATGCTGCCCCTCTAACAATTAGGTCTCTCACGATTAACACCTTTGTAGAGAAGGCGACGCCACAAGGCAAGCCTGACTGAAATTTCACCACGGAGGAGACTTCGCCCGTATGAACCAGACATCTGTTATGGACGGGAGGCTACGTCGGCCAGGGACACAGAGGACACGGAGATTAGAAGATCAGGCAGATGCCGAGCAATCGCCGGACCCAGCACGAGAGGGATAGCGTCCTCGTCGGACCGCCGCCGGACTGTTTGCCGAGCCGTCGGTGTTCGTCGATCGAGAGATGAAAATACGGTTTTAAGTTAGCAATATCATAGTGGCGTTCCCGCGGCCGCGCCTGCGCATCAACATAAGGACGCAGGGATGTTTGTCCCGCAGGGACCAGATGATGGCAGCGACTCGACTGAGCTCGCCGAAGTCCAGGCATGGAATGCTTGGAATGTGCCATCCACAGGCCCGTCTCCGCCGCGGCGGATATGATCGGCCGGCGAGAGGGGGCCAAGGTTTCGGATGGTGGACAACGCCCGGCGCCACAGATCACATCCGCCTCGGCGGAGACGGATCATATCTGCCCTTTAACAGGCATTTCATGCCTGGACTTCGCGAGCTCAGTCGAATCGCTACCCTCGTTTTGTTCCTCCGGGACAAAAGCTAGTTTCCGTAGGCTGACGCAGATGCGCGGCTGCGGGGCGTGCCTCCCGTCAGACGGCCAATCACGCTGGATCGCATGTTCACGCCTGTGGGCACTGGCCGGACCGGTTAGGACCCACCATGTATATGCACGCTTTCAACAGAATCCATCTAACCTTCGTGTCCTTTGTGTCCCTGGCCGACGTAGCCTCCCGTCCATAACAGATGTCTGGTTCATACGGGCAAAGTCTGCTTCGTGGTGAAATTGTTTGGTCTTGCTTCCCCCGTCACAGTTGGTTACAAACCGTTTCGGCTTATGCCATGGTGATTTCACAGTCGTTTTACTGCGACGCAGGATGCGGGGGCGCTCCACAAAACGACAGTCTCTTTTGTTCTGTAGGCCATTGATAGACGGATCGTAATAGCCACTCCAACATGAAAAATCTAATCCCAAGAAGGCTCCGGCCCTATCAATGGGCAGCGGCCTTAGGTGTTTTTCTGACCTCCGGTGCCCTGCAAGCACAACCAACTCCTGATTGGTTCTTGTCGGCCACGACCGATTGGCTCCCTTTACCAGATCTAACCACCCCGCGAATTGCCAGTAGCGACTCAGACGATAATCTGCGCATTTCACGATTCACTTCGGCAAATGTGAATACCCATTCGTTGCCGGGCCTAACTTCGGTTCTCGCTAGTCACATTAAAGCTTTAGATCCGGCAATTACGCCAAAGCCGGTTACTAATTGGATCTTTCCGAACACCGGAAACTGGTTTGACTCAGAAGATTGGAGTAACGGTGTACCAACCTGGACCTCGGTTGCAGTGGTGGCAAACGGCGGAACAGCGGTTATCGAACAATCAGACACGCTGGCTGCAAGCATCGCCACTGCCCAGGTTGGCACCCTTACTATCGGATCCGTCAGCGGCTCCGGAGGGACGGTCGTCGAAGCGCTCGGCGGTATTCTGGACATCTATGCAGGCTTGGTCGTAGAAGCGAACGGAGTCCTCAAAAGCCTATCCGGCACGGCGGCGTTCGTGTTTAACGGCGGCGCCGTCACGAATTCTGGGACGATCACAGGAACCACGGGCGCCATTGTTTTGGAGGCTGGCGGCTCCGTTATTAACAATGCGAGCGGCCAAATCGAAGGACTTGGCAAAAACAGTTTTGCCATCCAGGCACTTAAAGCACCGGCCAGCATCACAAATTTTGGCGTTATCTCGGCTAGCACCGCGATTATGATCGGCGCCGGCGGTACGCTTACAAACGAAGCGGGCGCCTCAATTACCGGTACGATCGGCGAGGCCATCCTGATTACCGACGGCATTGAAACTATCTCTAACTTGGGCACGATCACTGGGGGGCTAGGAGTTGCCGTCGACGCTACATCCAGTTCAGGCAACACGTCCCTTACGAATGCCGGGATCATCAACGGAAGCGTAGAACTCGGTAGCGGAACCAACACGGTAACGCTCTTAACCGGAGGCATCATCAAAGGGAACTTGAACCTTGGCCCGAATTCCGGGAGCAGCTTGGTGCTGGACGGATCCGGTGAGGAGGCGCTCAGCCAAGCCGTTACCGGCACGATTACCGATCTGGGGTCGCTGACCAAACAAGGGAGCGGCACTTGGATTGTTGATGAGAATCTGTCAGCTCCGGTATCCACCGACGTGATCGCGGGAACGTTGACCGTGGCTCAAAACGCCACGTTAACTTCTCCAGCCATAACGATTGGAAGCGGCGGGATACTGACGGGCACCGGCACTATCACCGGTAACGTTACCAACTCCGGCATAATTAGCCCGGGTAATCCCGTCGGGACGTTGACGATCCGTGGCAATTTCACCCAGACGAGCAATGGAGTATTTCGCCTCGAATTGGGAGGCCTGTCGTCCGGGGAGTTCGGGGTGCTGGCTGTAACCGGCAACGCTACGTTGGCCGGTACGCTTCAACTGGTGCGCACTGGTAACCTCCAGTTTATGCCGGGCGATAAGCTGGTCTTCCTGACCGCGAATAGTGTCACCGGATCGTTCAGTACGGTTCAAAACCTGAACACCATCGTCAACGCTAAGGTAACTATTCTGCCAGACGCGGTGGAGATAATTGGAACCCAGGGCAACTTTGTGAGCGCCGCTTGTAATCCGAACTCAGCGGCGGTCGCCCAAGCCTTGAACAGTGCGGTAGGCAATCCAGCGGCCGCAGCTCTAATTAACTTCCTCGATGCGCAACCGGTCAACCAACTCTGTGCCGATTTTACCTTAATCTCCCCCGAAGAGCTGACTGCGATCTATGCTCTTGATGTCTCGCTAGCCAACATCCAGACCGCGAACCTTGAGCGCCGCCTCGATGACATTCGGGCGGGCAGTCATGGATTTAGCTCAGCCGGCTTCACCATCAACGGTTCTGCCCCCAGTTTCAGTGAGGGCCTATCCGGACCAACCGGCTCAGAAGGCAAGACCGGGCCGTCGGTCTCAACCCCGATACCCGAGAATCGTTGGGGCTTTTTTGCCACGGGGCTCGGCGAATTCACGGATGTCAGTACCGCCGATGGCGCCCGTGGCTTTAATTTTCGTACCGGCGGAGTCACTCTCGGCGTTGACTATCGGATCGGTTCGAATTTCGCGATTGGTCTAACTGGCGGCTACGCACACACCGGAGTCGATCTGGCCGGCAACGGTAGCATTGACGTAGACGGCGGAACCGGTGGTTTCTACGCCACGGCATTCGGGGACGGATTTTACTTGGACACCGCAGTAACTGGAGGAGTGAGCGATTATGAAACTCATCGGACTGCGCTACTGGGCACGGCCAACGGCAGTACTGATAGCGGGACCGTCAACGTTCTGGTGGCCGGAGGCTATGACTGGACGACAGGCGCTCTAACCATCGGCCCGATTGCGAGCTTTCAATACACCTATGTCGGCTTGAACGGCTTCACCGAGACCGGTTCGCTGGCGCCCTTAAGGTTTGGCGATCAAAGCGTCGACTCCATCCGTACCGCCTTGGGCGTCAAAGTGTCGTACGATTGGAAGATTGGCGGCATGCTGATCAGGCCGGAGCTACGCGCTTCCTGGCAGCACGAATACAGTGACAGCGCCTATTCGATCGTTGCCAGTTTTGCCAACGGAGCGGGAAACAATTTTACCGTAGATGGCCCAAGCATCGGCCGAGACAGTTTGTTGATTGGGGCTGGCGTGGCCGTGCTATGGAACGACCGTATTTCTACCTACGTTTACTACGACGGCGAACTGGCGCGAACAAACTACGATTCCCAAAGCGTGTCCGCCGGTGTCCGTATCACGTTTTGACGATCTCGGCCTTTGTCCCGAAGGGACTAAATGAAGGTAGCCAGGCATGAAATGCCTGGGGTACGTGGAGACATGATCCGACCGCCGCGGCGGATTTGATCGATGCGCGCGGATCGTGATTCACCACCTACCAGATGATGAAACGTACCTCTGGGACTAGCCACGCCGCTCATACCGTGCCCTACGGGACACTTGTATTAGGATTAATCTATATCGTAATAACATGCCCGCTCCGATCCGCGGAACGAACCTCTGTTCCCACTCCGACCCGGCTCGATATCCGGGTCCAAGCAAACGCTTTCGGTAACGCAAGTCCGGCCGACATCGCCGTCGTACTGCTTTCTGCCGCGTCAGAACTATTCCGCAACTGTCCGCACACTCAACTTGCCGGCATCGACGTTTACTATCGATCCGATCATCCTGAAATTGATTCTAAGCGAACGTCTGGTGGCCGCATCCGCATGGCACTCTCGGCCCGAGACACGCATTGGGCGCAGTACAGCTTTCAGTTTGCGCACGAGTTTTGCCATGCGTTAGCCAACTACGCCAATAACTCCCAAAGAAAGATACCGGATACCCCGAACACAAACCTGTGGCTGGAAGAAAGTCTGGGTGAAACAGCGTCTCTCTTCTCTTTGCAGGCGATGAGCCGTACCTGGAAAACTGATCCTCCCTACCCAGCTTTGCGGGTGTATGCTCCTTGGCTTGCCGACTACGTCCAGCAACGGCTTGCACTGCCGGAACATCGTTTGCCAGCGTCATTCTCAGCTTGGTTCCGCCAACATCAATCCGCCCTGCGCAAGGACGCCGGTCACCGCGACTGGAATACCATCATCGCCAGGCAGCTTCTACCCATCCTCGAGGCTGAACCGGCTGGGTGGGAAGCCGTAACGTTCCTTAACCGTGGTCGACCTAACGGTGGCAATCGTTATTCGACCATTTTGCCCAATGGCGCGCAAACTGTCCTGACCATCTCCGTCCGTTTGTTAGTAAGCTAGCCGCCGTTTTCGGGGTGAGGCTTCGCTAAGAGATTTGTCGGACTTTGTCCCGGAGGGACTGGATGAGGTTAGCCTGGCACGAAGTGCCTGGAACGGAGCAACATAGAGATCCGTCCCGTAGGTACGGTACGACGCGATTATTGCCCATGGGTAACAAGCTGAGAGCGCTTCACCAAATCGACCGCCCTCCACCGCTAAGCAACGATCACACCGTTCCCTACGGGACGGATCCCCCATTTGTCGGGCTCCCAGGCACTTCATGCCAGGCTACCATCATCCAGTCCCTCCGGGACAATCGCCGCATCGCCCATTCGCCCATTCGGCTATCGGCTATCGGCTATTGGCTATTGGCTATTGCCCCAGCCCCTCCCCCGCCCAGCCACAACAACTCCGCAATATGCAGCGGCCTTCGACCGGTATTCTGCTCGACTTGCTCGCGACAACTGAACCCATCCGTCACCACCAGAGTATCCGGATCGGCAGCGCGCACGGCGGGCAATAGGACACGTTCACCGAGCGCCTGGGAAACCTCGAATTTGCTCTTCTCAAACCCAAACGGACCGGCCATCCCGCAACACCCGCTGTCCAGCGATTTCAGCTCGACTTCCATCCGTTTGATTAAGGCTTCTTCATGGCTAAACGGCAGTACGGCGCGGTGATGGCAATGCCCGTGTAACAGGACCTTCTTACCGGACAACTTAGGTGGTTGATAACCCGGCGCTTGAGTCTGTAGAAAACTGCTCAAGGTAAACGTCTGTTGCCTCAACCGGTGAGCAACACCGTGGTGCGGAAAGAGCCCTCTCAATTCATCACGAAACACGCTCGCGCAACTCGGTTCCAGCATGATAACCGGCAAACCGGCATTAACCGCGGGTTCGAGCGCGGTAAGGACCCGTTCTAAATATTTTTTTGCTGACTTGAGTAATCCGAAATCGTAAAGCGGCCGCCCGCAACAAAGATGTTGTCGGGTCTGCGGCACGTCGACGATGAACCCGGCATCATTCAACACCTCCCAAGCCGCGCGAGCGATGTCGGAACGAAAATAGTTGTTAAAGGTGTCCGCAAACAGAATCACTCTTCCCCTGGACCCATTAGCGCTCCGCGGTTCCGACCGCTCGGCCGCGCCAGCGAGGCAGTGCTCCACGGTTCCGCCGGCTTTTTTTCGCACCCAGTTAACAAACGTTTCCTCGGCGAATCTCGGGATATGGCGTTCTGCGGCGAGATGAAGGGCGGACTTAGCGATTCGATTTAGACCCGCCGAAGCGTTGAGGCGATTTACCAGCTTAGGCGCCTGCGATGCCAGACGCGCCCAACGATCAATGAATCCAAAGGCGTAGTGATTCAGCGGCCGCGGTCTACCTTCGTAATAGTGCGAAAGAAACTCGGATTTATAGGTGGCAATATCGACGTTTGTCGGGCACTCACTCTTGCAACCTTTGCACGCCAGACAGAGATCCATCGATCCTTTGACGCGTTCGTCATGCCAACCGCCTTGAACCAACTCGCCTTGGAGCATCTCGAAAAGGAGATGCGCACGTCCACGCGTGCTGTGGATCTCTTCCCGAGTCACTTGATAGCTCGGGCACATGGTTCCGGCATCCGTCTTTCGACAGGCGCCAACCCCAACGCAACGTTGGGTCGCTTTTTCGAACGACCCTTGATCATCAGGAAACCGAAAATGAGTCTCTAGCTGCGCCGGATTATAGTCGGCGCCGAGTTTCAAAAACGCTTCTGGCGGATACGGATCGATGACTTTTCCCGGATTCAGTTTGTTATCCGGATCCCAAAGTCGCTTGAAACTGCTGAAGCCGTTCACTAGCTCGGGACCGAACATTCTTTCGTATAGAAAAGCGCGCGCGTGTCCGTCACCGTGTTCGCCGGAAATTGTGCCGCCATAACCTCCGACTAAATCGGCGGCTTCTTCCAAAAACTTCCTAAAGCGGCGAATCCCCTGATCGGTTTCGAGATCAAAGGTCACTCGCTGATGGACACAACCCTCCCCGAAATGGCCATAGTACCAGGCTTTGTACCCGTATTTGGCGAGAAGCGCTTTGTAATCGCGAAGGTAGGAACCGAGCACGCGCGGATGCACTGCCGCATCTTCCCAGCCTTCATGAGTGATCGAATGCTGTCCCGGAATAATCGTGGTGCCGCCATTGCCGGCTTCCCGCACTTTCCAGATTCGTTTCACCTCGCCTGGATCCCGCACCACTTTGATGACAGGCGGATCCTCTCCGTTGCGAAGCCAGTTCACCAATTTATCTGCAGCTGCATCCGCATCAGCAGGTGTGTCGCCCCCAAATTCCGCCAACAAATAACCGTTCCCTGGCGGCAGCAGCGCGATGTTCTCCGGTTGCAGGTTTTTCTGGCGCATCACTGCCAGGACATCTCCCTCAAAGCCTTCGAGTGCGATTGGCTTGAACGAAAGAATGTCAGGCACAAGGTCCGCCGCGATAAAGATGTCCTTGAAGCCGAGGCAGACTAACGACTTATACCGGGGGCTATGCACGAGCCTAACCTTCGCCTCGAGAACGATGACGCAGGTACCTTCACTGCCGACCAAGGCCCGGGCAACGTTAAACGGTGTGCCCGGCAACAACTCATCAAAATTGTAACCGGAGACCCGGCGCGGGATTTTGGCAAAACGCTCCTGAACTAACCCCCCATACCGATCTCGTAGCTGCACCAACTCAGAATAGATCCGCCCCCGGCGGGTATCCTCGCGGACAATCTGATCTAGCTCGGCGGCCGGGGTCGGGCCAACGGTCAGAATAGTGCCGTCGTAAAGCAGGACCCGCATCTCCTCTATGTTCTCCTGCACTTTGCCGCCCATCAGAGAATGGGTCCCTGACGAGTTGTTTCCGATCATCCCGCCGAGGGTACAGCGATTATGGGTTGACGGATCGGGAGCGAACGTGAGGCCGTGCTCTTCCGCGGCGTCGCGTAACGTATCTAAAACCAGACCGGGCTGAACCCGAGCAAACCGTTGTTCCGGATTAAGCTCGAGGATGCGATTCAAATATTTTGAGAAATCGAAAACAACGGCGGCATTACAGCCTTGACCAGCCAGGCTGGTACCGCCTCCGCGGGAGAGTATGGGGGCAGCAAATTTCCGGCAAACAGCGACGGCGGCGACAACATCCGGTTCGTCAACCGGAATGACCAGCCCGATAGGAACCTGTCGATAATTGGAAGCGTCCATCGAATAAGCGCCGCGCGACCCAGGGTCGAATCTGACCTCGCCTCTAATTGTAGCCCGCAGCTCGCGCTCAAGCTCGGTCGCCTGAGAAAAGCTATCGATCTTTACGCCATGCGAGCTCACAGGCAGCTCACCGTCCTTGTGATCTGAAAGAGTGGCAGTATCCATGTAAACGAGTGCCGGGATCCAGAGCTAGATTTCCCGCAATGCCGATGCCCGTCAAATCAAGAGGCGGGTGGGATCGCGTCCCCGCGATCCGTTACAGAGAGAGACGCGAAGCGCTGGCAAGATTAAAGTCCGGCAGCTGCCGGATGAGTCCGCGAGCCCTAGGTACGTCGTAAAAAAAGCGTTTAGCGCTGAAGGCGCTTCATTCTTGTCCTCTTAATGGTCGCAGGCCGATCCGTCTAGGGAGGGATCGCGTCCCCGCGATCCGTTACAGAGAGAGGCGCGAAGCGCTGGCAAGATTTTAGCCTAGGGTGAGTCCGCGAGCCCTAGGTACGTCGTAAAAAAGCGTTTAGCGCTGAAAGCGCGGAAGACAAGCAACGCCGCCGCAGAATAGTAGGACATGTCCGGACATCAGACGCTGGCGTGTTCGGCAACCCGTTCATAGGGCCGAGATGCATTCCGAGATCGCGATTCTGCCGCGCTTTCAGCGCTAAATGCTTCTTTTTTGACCTACCTAGGGCTCGCGGGACTCACCCTAGGCTTTAATCTGCCAGCGCTTCGCGCCTCAGAACCATTCGGCGCGTCGTGTACTTCCCGATTCCCAAGTGGAAGATCGCCAACGGAAATCTTAGATCCCTCGGGAGCCTCGCCCGACCAAAGTTTGCCATCTTCACCCCGTGCCGCGGCTCGGCAAGCCTAACGGCCTAACAACACCCGTCCTTATGGCAGCTCTGAGCGCTCCGCGAGAATCTTGCGTCGTTCGGGAGCCTCGCCCTACCAATCACCTCTCACCTCTCACGCTCTACTCCCGCCAGTCGGCGTCGTGATTCGCAGCCAAAGCGCTTCGTCTGGCTTCATCCAGAACGCAACAATCGAGCCGAGCGCAAACAGTCCCATGGAGCCAACAAACGGCAGAGTCCAATTGTGCGTTTGATCGATAATATACCCGAACGTCACCGGAGAAAGAATGGCCGCCAGCGCTGAGCCGCAATTCATAATCCCGCTGGCGGAACCTGAATAGCGCGGAGCGATATCCATCGGTATTGCCCACATCGGGCCGATGGTCATTTCCGCAAAGAAAAACGCGGCAGCCAGGCAAATAACGAGAAGGGTCAAATTCGTAGTCAGGAACAGCGGAATCATGCAGACCAGTGAACAGAGAAAGCAAATGACCACTAAATTCCGACGCGCCATCTGCAGGTCTCGGGTTTTGCGTAAAATTCGATCACTCATTGTCCCCCCCAGCGCGTCTCCGATGACTCCGGCAAAGAAAACCGCGGTCGAAAAGAGAGCAGAATCCTTGAGATCCAATGAATATTGATTCTTAAAATACTGCGGCAACCAACTCAGATAGAGCCACAGCGTCCACCCGTAGCAAAAGTACACAAAGGTTACCGGCAACATCCGCAAGATGAGCGGCCGCCATGGCACCCGGCGGAGCTGCGTATTTGGGTTCAGATAAGGCGGCAGCTCGGACAGCTCGGCCTCAGTAATTCTGGGATGATCCGCCGGGTTATCGCGAAATAGAAAGAACCAAAGGACAACCCAGGAACAGCTCGCGATCCCCAGGATGATGAAGGAGCCACGCCACCCCGTGATCGCCATGAGAGCGACCACCATCGGCGGCGTCAACGAGTTGCCGACTCGGGAGAAGGCATGGGTTATCCCCTGCGCAAATCCGCGATCAACCGGCCGGGTCCATCTCGCCATGGCTGAAGTCGCCGTGGGAAACGTCGCTCCCTCACCAAACCCCAGTAATAGGCGGGCGAGTACCATAGCTACGAATCCGCTCACGAGACCGGTCAAGATGGTCGCCAGACCCCAGATGAGTGAGCAAACCGTCAACACTTTTCGTGGACCAAAACGGTCGCCCAAATAACCGCCGATGATTTGAAAAATCAGGTAAGGATAGGCAAACGCCGAAAAAATGAAGCCGACCTCGGTCTTATTTAGACCAAGCTCCTTTTCGAACACACTCGACGCGGTACTAACATTTACCCGGTCGATATAAGTTAGGAGATACATCAAGCATAATAAGAAAAGGACGATGTTGGTTGCCGCAAACACCCTCCTCCTAGTCGGATATTTCGATGCATCATGCATAAATCCTAACTGGTAGCAGCGTCTCCGCGTCGCTGCCGAACGCATTAGGTACGACCCTGGCCCACCCGAACTCGCCTTAGGCTCGTTCAGATGACAGATGACAGATGACAAATTCCGTGGCGGACCTGCTCTTTAATTTGTCATCTGGGATCTGTCATTTGTCATTCGAACGAGCCTAAGGCGAGTTCGTTAGGCCTTTAGTGGTCGCCCCGGCTGATCACTAGTAAATCAGTCGACTTACGCGCCAACACAACAACTTCGGCGGTGAACTTGCAAGAGGATTTGGTCGAAAGAAAAACGATCTTCCGATAAACCAGCGGCCAGCGCTAGGACTTCGCCCAATAGCGTTAACTTAAGGGGCTGCCTGGGGCATTCGGTTTCTGCCCGAAGGGGCGACAGGACTCAGCCTGGGGTTTCAACCCCAGGGTCAGTCGTTCTACGAAGATGCGCCCTGAAAGTGGCGCCAGAAGATCATCGCCAGGGGATCAGCCATGCCAACTCGTCCGAACAACGTCAATCTGGTGCCACTTTCAGGGCACGTCGCAAATAATATCTAACCCAGGGGTTAAAACCCCTGGCTGAGTCCTATTGCCTCTTCGGGGCAGAGACCAAGCGATCTTTCATTTCCTTTCAAGTTGACGTGCACCTAAGGCAGCGCTCCACGGCTTCGCCTTCATGTCGACTACAAGTGCCCCTCATACCAATTTATTTGAGCAATCACGCCTGGTGAGACTATTTTCCCGTCAGCCAGCGAATTCGGACGGACCCGAGTTCTTTGGAATCGATCCCCTGAACTGACTAGCTATGCGCTTCAAGATCTGTCGTTTCCTTCTTTGCTTTCCGCTTGGGATATTCTCAAGCGCGACCGGGATATCAGCCGCTCAGGAAGGCGGCCAAACGGTGGCCTTGATTGGCGCCCGGCTAATTGACGGCTCAGGTCAAGCCCCGTTGGAGAACTCCGCCTTGGTAATCCAGGGTGAAACGATAACCGCTATTGGGCCGGAAGGTTCAGTGAAGTTCGCTAAGGACGCGGCAGTCATCGATTGCCATGGACAAACCATTATTCCCGGCCTGATCTCGGATCACTCACACGTTGGCCTCGTAGATGGTGTCTCGATTAAGCCGGAGAATTACAACCGGCAAAATATCCTTCGCCAGCTGCGGCAATATGAGGCCTATGGGGTCACTACGGTCACAGCGCTCGGATTGAATGGCAGTTTATTTTACGAGCTGCGCGAGGAACAACATGCAGCCAAGTCTCCCGGCGCCGATTTGTTTGGGGCTTTCCGCGGTATCGGCGCTCCATTGGGCGCCCCACCCGCAGCCATGCTACCGGTTAGCACAGATCAGCTTTATCGGCCTGAAACCCCCGAAGAAGCTAGGACCGCGGTTAGAGAGATTGTAGCCGGCCATACTGATCTCGTAAAAGTCTGGGTCGACGACCTATTGGGAACATCTCCAAAAATGAAGCCGGAGATTTATCAGGCGGTCATCGATGAAGCGCATCGCGCCGGTATTCGAGTGGCAGCTCACATTTACTATCTGGACGACGCCAAAGCCGTGCTCCGAGCCGGAGCCGATATCTTCGCGCACGGTGTCCGTGATCAGCCGGTGGACGCTGAATTCATTGACGAGATGAAAGCTCGCTCGGTTTGGTATATCGCCACTATCAATCTGGATGAATGTTCGTATATCTTTGCGGAACAACCAGCGTGGACGAAAGAGCCTTTCTTTCAAAACGCATTGCAGCCCGCGCTGAAGGCTCAATTAAGTGACCCGGCCTATTTGGAAAAGACGCTGAAGAGTCCGCGAGTCCCGATCTTTAAGAAAGCGGTCGCAACTAACCAGGCAAACGTGAAAGCCCTCTACGACGCAGGAGTAAAGGTCGCATTTGGCACTGACTCTGGAGCGATCCCTCCGCGCATCCCTGGGTTTGCCGAACATCGGGAATTGCAACTCATGGTGGCGAGCGGCCTCACCCCGTTACAGGCAATTAACTGCGCTACCAACCGGGCCGCGGCTTTGCTGGGGCTTTCAGATCGCGGCATGCTGGCGCCGGGTAAACTCGCTGATTTCGTCGTACTGACCGCGAACCCCTTAGATGATATTACCAACACGGAGAAGATTGCCGCTGTCTGGCATCGGGGGAAGAAGGCGGCGGGAGCGGTGGCAGACTTTCGCAGCGAATAGCCAGAAGCGTGATGGGTGATTGGTGATCGGTGATCGGTGGTACGTGGTTGGTGATCGGTGATACGGTCACAGGCGCGAAGCGCTGGCAGATTAAAGCCTAGGGTGAGTCCTCGAGCCCCAGGTACGTCGTAAAAAAAGCGTTTAGCGCTGAAAGCGCGGAAGACAAGCAACGCCGCCGCAGAATAGTAGTACTACCGGTTCATAGCGCCGAGATGCATTCCGAGATCGCGATTCTACCGCGCTTTCAGCGCTAAACGCTTCCTTTTTGATCTACCTAGGGCTCGCGGACTCACCCTAGGCTTCAGTCTGGCAAGCGCTTCGCGCCTATGTGCCGGGGTCTAACTCGGACGAGCAGGAGATGATCATCCCCGCCAATCACAAATCACTAATCACCAATCACGTTTTACCCCTCGCCTCGCCTACTTCTGGTTCTTCAGCTTCTTCCCCGTAGGCCCAGGTTGCGCGTAATCCCTGGGATGAGCGAGATCGCTCATTTCAGAGCCAACGACAGACCGTTTCTCTTCTTTCAAACTGGCCCGATAAACATCCAGGCTGTTATCCACTATGGTGGGCTGAATGAAGATCAACAGCTCCGTCCGGTTTTTGATTCGGGTAGTGTATTTAAATAGATGCCCCAGATACGGTAGGTTATCCACGTACGGAATACCGTTATCCGTTTTTTGAATATTCTCCTGGATTAATCCTCCCAAAACGACGGTCGCACCACTCGGAATCGTTACCGTGGTGGTTAAGCGCTGGCTGTTGATAATCGGCACCTCGTTCCCAGAAATATTCACGTTGCTACCGAGACTATTGTTAATCTGAGCGATCTTCAGGGTAACTTCGTTGTTCGAGTTGATCAGGGGAATTACTTCCAAGTGGAGCTCGACGTCTTCGTACTGCACAGTTGATTCTACGGAAGCGACACTGCCCGCCGCAGTACCAGTCGTGGTGGTAGGGACGTTGGAAAGCGAAGTTCCCGGAATTGGCACTTGTTGGCCGGATGAAATCACCGCCCGTTTATTGTTTGCGGTATAAACTGCCGGACGCGCCAAAATCGTAAAGTGGCTACGCGAGTCCAGCGCTCTAACAAAAACGCTAAGGGCGTCCCCAATCTTTCCGTAGAGGGCTAAACCCTGGAGTCCAGGTATCATCGCGGTACTTAGGATTTGGGCCGGGTCGACTACCCCTGTGCCATTTGCACCGGTACCGATAATCGGTTGTCCGTTAACATTACTGTTGAGATTAGCGGACGCAATACCACTACCGCCGGAGATCTTTTTAAAAGTTTGGGCCCAATCGACGCCCAGATCGGTCTCACCGTTGAGGTTCAAATTACCGATCACCGTCGCCAGATAGACCTGCTGCGGCCGTTGATCCAGGCGCTCCAGCAGCATCTGCACTTTTTGGATGCTCTCCGGCGGACCGATTACGATGATTTTGTTATCTTTCGCATCAGAGATTACACGTGTCTTTCCAACCACAATGGATTGCGGTCCAAGCTCTTCGTTCGGGTCCTGGAGCAGGTCCTGCTGCCCCCCCTGCGTACCGCCGCCAGTGTTATTGGTTCCCGACAATCCGCCAGTATAGCTACTACCAGTACCATATGAGCTCGGCGTACTACTGCTGACTGCTCGTTGCTGGCTCGGTTGCTGTTGCTGTCCCCCGCTCGTGCCACCGGTTCCACCAGTACCGCCCTGTCCACCTTGTTGCGGTTCCTCGGTTAGAAGGTCCTTTAGTACTGGCAAAACATCTCCTGCGGAAACGTACTTAAGTTTGTACTCCAGCGGCTTGTCCGCCAAGTTCGGCTGGTCGAAAGACTCAATCAGGGCTCTGAGCTGCGCCATGTTTTGGGGCCGAGTGACAATCAAGATTCGATTGGTCCTGGCATCCGCCACCAGTTGCGCCTGTAAACCACTGATGCCTGAAGAGCCCGTAGCGTAATTGACCTGCACGTTGCCTGGGCCACCCGGGGTTTGCCCACCGCCCGTCCCTTTTGCCTGATTTTCCAACAGTTTGTTAAGGGTGTCTGTCACCCGTTCCGCGTCCGCTCGAATCAGTTGGACGAATTCGGTAGCCGTAGCCGCCGGCGGCACATCAATCAATTGTTTTAGTGCGATCAGCTCTTTGATGACGCTAGTATTCTCCGTGATCACCACCGCCTGAGCGCTATTCACCGGCACAAACGCGGTGTAGGCCCGAGGCAGAACATGGGTCTGAAAAACGGCTAGGGCTTCCTGCGCTGAGATATAACTCAGCGGCATATAATAACTCACAATCTGCTCACCTTCGGGCAGACTATCCGGTGTCGTATAAAGACGAACCCCTTCACTCCGCGGGTTCTTGCCGGTATTCAAGTTGATGACCTTAACCGTGTTTTCACTGGGTCCAGGAACGAAAGCGTAGTTATTAAGCAAAAGGGCCGCTTCAATCAGCCGGACGAGTTGCTCACGCGGCACCGGGTTGGGAACTAAGATCGTAATCGGAACCGCATTCGCACTCAGATTGCTATCTTCGATGACGGTTTTGCCCGTCAACTCCTGATAGTCTTGCAAGATCGTGGTGATGTTATTGTTGACCGCTGAGAATGTCGAAGCCTCAGACCCATCTCCCAGAATCGTCGCCGGAGTTGTCGCCGGAGTCGCCCCCGGAGTTACCACGGTTCCCGGCCTACGGTTCGCAGGGCTAGGCGGCGCGAACTTGTTTTGAGCCCAGCCAGGGCTGCAGCACAAGCAGGGGAGAAACCCGAGAAGGAGAAGCCAAGGTGTTTTCATGTTATTCGTCGTCGTCGTCGGATTCCGCCGGACTGTTGTTCTGCTGAGCATTATTTTGCTGAGCATTGTTTTGCGGAACCGGGTTCTGGGTTGGCGTGGGGAGCGTGCGCCGGCGACGAACGTCTTGCGCGTTGGGCGCATTCGCCGGGGTCTGTTGGAAGTTCGGCCGGTTTATTCCGCCAGGGACTTGCGGGGTTCTACGCAGCGGGCCGCCGGGCTGGTTAGCCCCAAACTGCTGACCATTTTGGCCCGGGATAGCCCTTTGCATGGCCAGGTTTGGATTTACTACCTGGGTATTCTGCGCCTGATCAAACTTGAATTTTACGATTCCCTCTTCGCTGCCGTTCGTGAGCTTAGCAAAAATCAGGCTGGGATTCTTGTTGGGGACAACCTCGATCAACCGTAATCGGTCCGAATTTGCACCCTCTTCCTTAGTGACCTTTTTTACCTCGTTGGTTTCGGTATCCTCAACAAAGAGGATATCCTTGCCCTTGTCGTGGAGCCAGTTGACCAGGATCAGCTTTGAGAAAGCCGATGCCGGGCCCTGTCCCAGCGACGGGGTCACCAGAGTAAACGGGTTTCGTTCCCAGATTGACTGATACCGGCTAACTTCGAACCCTTTCGGCAGCATGTCGTCCGAGCGACCAATTCCGACCAGCAGCCAGCACCCAACCAATAGCGCGGCTATCATCCGAGTTTTCTGGGCAAGGGATAGATTCCGCATGGCTTGCTTCTCTACTATTTCTTTACGCATGAGGCGAGTACCAACGTGCAACTTCTAATTCCAGATCGACCGCAGGCGGTTTCTCCTGGCTTTTCAAAGAAAAATTGGTCACCGCCTGGAACTTTTCCGGTTGCTGAACCTCAACCAGCCATCGAACGATATCCTCCAGAGTGCCGGTCAGTTTTAAACGGACGGCGACCGCCTGATAGTTTGCCGTGCTCTTGGCGTCGGCGAAGCTTTGTTCTTGGATGGTCAGCTTGTGATTCTGGGCGCTCGCGGTCAGAGACTGTAAAAGCTCGGACTGCGGCACCGCGCCGGCTGGTACTCGCGGCTGCTTTTGGTCGATCCACTGCTTGCGGTCCAGCCAGAATTGCTTTTCTCGGAGCCAGACCTGGTCGGTATTAGCGTTCGCTTCCAGACCCCGGATTTTAAGCGATAAGCCGGATTCTATATCGAGCAAATAGCTGACCAGGTAAAAGGTGCCCATCAAAAAGAGGGCCAGCCCCAGCATGGTCGACAATCGCTTCTCGCTTTTAGTCCACTTTCGCAACAGTAGGTTCTCCTTCTATAATGAATTCCGCTCGACCATCCGGGCGCAGACTGGGGCTTTTCATGTCCCATCGAAACAATTTCATAGCGGCGTTTTGCTTGATATCCTCATTGAACTTAAATGCCGCCGCCGCGGTGCTAGCTTCCCCGTGGAGGATCAATTTGCCCTTCTCGATTTGAAACGCGGTCAATCGCATACCCTGAGGAGGAAGCAGATCGGCAACCTGGTGCAAAAGCTCTACCGCATACAGCTTGGGGTCGACTGCCCATTCAACTTTACGCCACTGATCGGCTGTTCCCTGAACCGCGGTCACGGTGGGTAGATCCGCGCTCAACTGGTTTTGTAATTGGGTGATCCGGTTTTGCTGCCAAAAAATATAGCCGACGATCGCTAAAATCCCCAGCAAGTAAGCCCCAGCCGCAGCCGCTATTAAACGGCGAACCCGGCGACGGCGTCTAGCTTTCTCGTGAAGTACCGACACCTGAGGAGGAAGCAATCTGGACGGCCTCGCTGGCAGACTCGGCGGCGGAACCGACTCTCGAAACGTTTTGAGAGCAAGACCATGTTGCAATATCTCGACTTCTTCATCGGTGAAATCCCCCCAAAGCGCCAGACCAAGCAATTCGTTGATCATGTGTTGGGATTCCAGTTGCAGCAGGATGCACCGGATCTCGTTAACGCTCTCGTCCGATATCTCTTCCGCGGAGAGGACCTGAAAATGGATTGGATCTCGCCCTCGGCTGATGGTGATTGCCAGGCGCTGGCGTTCCCGCCAAACAATGAGTCGATCTTGAGGAAGCGGTAATATAAACGGCTCCGGCTCAAATCGCACGGCGTTCTCGACAGCTAGCTCCGGCGCCAGGTCCGGCAAAAGCACGACGGCTAACACTAGAGATCTTTCCTCCTGCACCTCCAAAATTCGGACATCCAGCGAGGAGGCGAAACTCTGTCGCTGCACTAACCCGCGTTTCTCGAGCTGCATTTGGACCATTTCCGGCACGAGTTGCTTGTCCGTGGTCGGCACCCACGTGGCATAGCTGACGGTCTGCCGCAAAGGAAGCGCAATGACGATGTGGCCAGCCACCGCTTTCGGGCTCTCGATCTTCCGGACGAATTGCGCCCGTTTAGACGCTGGAAAATTCCAGAGCTCCCAGCTGCCGTTCAAACAGCAAACCAGTGAGACTTGGCTGCGCTCTATTTTTCCTGCCATAATAAATAAGCAACCGGGATCGAGGTTCGCTTGGCGACCACCGAGATCGTCGTTGAATACTTTCCGATGGTCCCGGTACTGTCCACACGATCCACCGAACTCGACAGGCTTAGGAGGTTTTGCACGATCTGAAACTGTTGCGACGACATCCCCAGTTGCAGCATAACGTCGTTCCAATTCTGATAAGGCTGATCATCACTTGTAAATGGAATTCCGTCCGGTCCCCAAATGTGTCTGACAAACTGGGTCGCTTGCGCCTGCGTCACTCCTGTCACCAGGGAAATCATGCTGGGGTCGGCCAGGTTCACATCGATCGTGCCATCACTCCATACCGTGAAATAATTAGCCCAGTCCGGTTTTGCCACGATCACCGCGTTGAACCCGGATACCTCAGCCATCTCCGATACCGCCATAAATGGCCGGACTAATTGAATCCCTTGCTGCTGACCAGTCTGTATCCCCGCTTGTTGCGACGGCGCAGCTTGTTGCGCGTTGGTTCCGACCGGCTGGATCTCCTGGTTGCCGTTCGTCCATTTTTTTAAACCGTTGATCACGTCGTTCACTGCCTTCAACGGCACGTTCCACTGCAAAAATAAGGTCTGGAGAATGTCGTCTCGTTGTTGCTCCAAAAGACTGTTGATGTTCAGCTTCGTCGATTCGCTGGTGATGACGGCATGGAATTCGCCGTTCGGCTTGAATTTCTGGTTCAATAGCGGGGTATCTTGATTGGTGACCTGCGGATTGAGGCCGTAAGCCAAACCGGACCTCGCCAACTGTCTAGCTTGGAATTGATGATTCAGGGCCCCGTAATCTTCCACGCCAGACTCGAGAAACGACAGAGCGCTAAGAATCAGGCCCGTGATTAGCAGTAGAGTAAAAAGGACGAGCAAAAGAGCAGACCCGTTTGTTGCGGCGCATCGCAGCCGTGCTTCGATATTGTCGGTATTGGCAACGTTACCAAGTTCCATACATTCGCCTCTGTTATGCCCCTCCTGTGTTTGTCTCCGCCACCCTCCAGGGAAACACAGCTCGTACCGGCGACGATTGTCCGCTTACCTGAAACGTGCACTCCAAGAGAGTCGGTTTGTCTCCACCGCTCGCCCAATTCGTAACCCAATTTCCCGTATTCCGATCGAAAAACCGCCAATCACACCGGACCAGACCAGTGATCAGAGTTGTGACGATCGTCGGCGGAGGAGGCGCATCGGATACCGGAGGTTCGGGGATCTCTGTTGCCACCAGACTGAAACGGCCGTCCGGCTGGTTTCTCACAGCTAGGATGACAGTCCCGAACCCGGATTCCGCGCCTTTCCACGAAAAATTGAAGGATGTCTCATCAAAAATCAGCTGGAACTCATCCTTAGTCCGCTTGGTCTGAAACTCCGCCGTGCCCGGCAGTGACTCGATGTCTTTCCGCAAAATCTCATACACACCGTCACTGTGTTCCTGCTGACCTTGGAGGAATTGTACGTTCGAGGTCACGCTTGATGTTGTTTGGATGATTCGAAAAACGAGACCGACGATGATCGATAGAACCGCGAGTGCGAGAAGCACTTCGAGGAGGAGATATCCGGCAGCATTCAATCGTCCTCGTCCTCGTCGTCGTCCTCGTCCTCGAAAGTTTGTTCCAGCGCGTGCAGAAGACCCAGGACTCAGTTGCCCTAAACCGAAACGATGGCTAAGTTTTCCTGTCGACGCCCAAATTTTCGAGGACGAGGACGAGGACGAGGACGAGGACGAGGACGAGCACGAAGGCAGACGCATATCAGCAATGCTGATCATGGCTGGAAAAGAACCTCCTTTGCTTCACTGGTTCGGACCCGGTTTCTTGCCGACCAGCTGGCTCGGACGGTCACCTGCCAGAGATTTGCCACCGGCTGCCCTCTGCTATTCTTCGCAGGAAGGGAGACGACCTCTCGCTGGTATTGAATGCGGTGATCACCCATGAAAATCGCCGTTTTCCCAGGTTGCAGCTTGTTAACGGTCGCCTCTGCCAGAATGCTTTCCAGATCCTGGCGAACTTCCGACTCGTCATGGATCAAAATCACCGTATCCACGGCCTGTTGCAGCGCTGAGGTAAGAGCAATCGCGCCCACACAAAAAATGCCGAGCGCCAGCAGCATTTCCCAAAGCACGAAACCCCGTTTGCCGGCCCGGACAGGCGTTGTGATCTGCGGGCTCATCGGATAAACGATTCCTCGTTCTCCATCCGTGCCGTCAACGCGTCTATCCTGAACCGGACCCAATCCTGGTCGCGTTGGAAAAAGAAAGTGATCGGCTCACAGAGGCCATTCGGCGTGAATATCCATCGCGCATCCGCCACAGCCTGTAGGTTGCGATCGGTAGGCCGTTCAATCTCGAACTTCACCCGGCCAGGCAGATCGTATCGAAGCGATTGGCTGTCGCCGTCTTTCTTTTCTAACGGTTCCAACAGGTACCCAGTGTTCAACAAAAGGATCACGTAAGCTCGGTTTTGTTGCATAGCGAGGCGCCGAGCCGTTTTGGCAAAGCTCTGCAGTTCGCGCACCGGCTTCCGGATCTGTTCCTCTTGGAACTGTTTGGCGACAGGCGGCGCCGCTACCGCGAATAGAACGGCCACGATGAACAATACAAAACAAATCTCCATCAACGTGAAAGCGGCTGCCTGCCGAACGGTAGGCTGCCGCCGGAGAACCCGCACAAAAACGCCGGCGGACGGTTTGTTGGTGGCCGTCGTTCCCGCTCGTTCTCGCTCGTTCACGGCGTTGACGGTGTTAGTTTACACGCCGGTAAACGTTACCTTCGCCTTCCTTCCGTTGCGGGCCGAGGGAGTAGATGTCGACCCCGGATGGATCTTTTTTGCCGGGGTTGCGATACTGATAAGGAGTATTCCAGGGATCAATAGGCAAGCTATCCATCAGCTTGACCCAATTCGATGGAGCCGTGCCCGTGCTCGGAGGACTCACCAGCGCCTCCAAACCTTGGCTTTGCTCGGGCAATTGATTGTTGCGCGCCTCATAAAGTTTGAGTGCACTGTATATGTTCGCGATATCCTGCTCTGCGCGCTGAATTTTCGTTACGTCCAAAATGCCAGTCATCTTGATGATGACACCGCCGGCGAGTACGGCGATGATTGCCACCACCAACATTATCTCCATCAAGGTATACCCGGCGCGCCCGCGATTATTCCCAACAATTTTAGCCCTGCGACTTGCGACAACTTTAGGTTTCATAAGGCCGGTCGGGAAGCTAGTGCATCCGCTATTCAAGTCAATCCGAGGCATATTGAATCTGCAGCAAAAAGTCTCGGATGGCTAGCGGCGTCTTCGATGGACCTTGAAACTGAAACACGTTATCCCCTTTCTTCACTTGATGGGCAGAAAGTAGGAAAACGCCTTTACGCCATCCTGTATAATGATCCCCTTGCGATCGGCTGTGGAAGTAGCCGGGATCAGTGAGCTCCGGAATCTCCATTGCCAGCGAGCCAACCTGCTCACCGTTAAGCCAAAGTTTAACTGAACTGCCGAGTGGCAACCCATTAACCAACACCTCCAATCGTACCCGACGAACCGGCTTGGGAATTGACACCGGGTACTGGACACCCTGTTCGATCCGTTCCGCGTTCTCGGTCACTGAGGTGGTATAGACTCCCCCATCCCATCGATCTGCGACCGGAGTAAGCGGGCTGCCGTCTACCTCTTCCGGTGCGTAAATCTTGCCCCCCGAAGTGATTAAAGCGCCGTTCGGCATCACGTCAAACAAACGGACCACACCGGGGCGCGCCCAATCGAGACGCACTCGCTTGATGTTCAATACGTCGGAGCTGGATTGCAGAATCAGTTTCCCGGGACCACCCAAGGTTGGCCGGTTGATCAGAATCGTCCGCTGGTTCGGTAGCGAGATATTCTCGAACAAATTCGCGCAGATTAGCTGCCTGGAACCGCCTTGAGGCTGCCAATACACGCCCAGATAACCTCCCATGTCCTCAACAAAAACGACCGTTAAAGCGAGGTCATCATCATCAGCTACTGGAACGATGTGGAAAGATAGCTCGGCGTGGTTGCTGGCGATGGCCACGGGTCGATCAGTCAACCAAGAGGGAAGCGGAACCCGACCATTGGTTGTCGGATCAAAGACAAATGAATCGGCCCATACGGAGTGACCGAAAATTATCGATGCCACGATGATTAGTCGACTAAACCGGGGACGCACAAACCAGTTAATAGCGGCAGGCCTATCCGGCATGCAAGCGAATCATTCTCGCCTTAGGCTCGAATGAATGACAAATGACAGATGACAAATCTTTGCGCGGCCCCATCACGTGTGCAGTGCTACCATCCGTCATTTGTCATCTGTCATTTGCCATTTGTCATTCTGCGGAGCCTAAGCGACGCAGTTGACGAACCTGTCGGTCGTGGAGCAATTTCCAGCGAATGAACCCCATCGATCTTACCCAACGCCCTCCTCGCAGCACTAGAGTCAAACTCGGTGGTTGTGTCCTTTTGCCGCGAATGCTCGATAAAGGCCGGGCCCACCTGGCCGGTACCGCCGGAGAATATCACTTCAATTGCCCACTCGATCAGCGTCTCACCGCTTTCCTCGGCATCAGCGCCGATGATATTCTGAAATTATTGAAGGATGGAAAATCGGATTCGGAAGTCCTGGCTTGGATCCGGGAAAACACCAAGCGGTCCGATTTCGAAATCTATCAATGGTCAGAGTACCAAAATCAGAGAAGCCCATACGACATCGAGGGCAGAGAATACGTCAACGAAATGGTCAAAAAAGTGGCTCCAGACCGCGACGACGTGGTCACCTGGTTTGATGTGCTCGACCTGGACGATTACGCCAGCTTCGGGGGACAACCCTAGAGCCTCGCCTGAGGCTCAGCTCATGACAGATGACAGATGACAAATGACAAATGACAAATGACAGATCGTGGCACTCCAGACGTGATAAGGCCGCGCAAAGATTTGTCATTTGTCATCTGTCATTTGTCATTTCGCCAGGCTGTAAGCCAGGCGACGGAGTATCTCCACGCACCGTTCCAATTCCTCGATCGGCACATTCTCCTCCACAGAATGCGCGGTTCTCATGTCGCCGGGACCGAAAACCACGGTGTCGGCGCCCAGCTTTTTTAGGTAGGGCGCCTCGGTGCCGAATGCCACCGCCGCGGCGGCGTTACCACTTAAGCGTTCAAGTTCCTCCACCAATTTGCTTTGCAAATCGGTTTCGAATCCCGGGTCGATCCGAATAGGCTCAAATGTCGCTTGTACATCGTCCTTTTGGGCTCGGGCTAGCTCCTCACCAATCAGATCGGCAATCCAACGCTCGTTTTGTCCTGGGACCGGTCTCCATTCCACTAGAAATCGGCATTCGGCCGGCACAATATTCTTAGCCGTCCCTCCCGAGATCGTCCCGATGTTGACCGTGGTGAAAGGTGGATCAAACCGTTCATGGCGTTCCATTGCGGCTCGGAGCCCAATCTTGCGGATAGAACCAATCAGGGTGGCTGCGTCAAGAATCGCCGACCGACCAGCTTTTGGAAACGCGCTGTGGGCCGCTTTCCCTCGCACCACAACTTCTCCCAAAGCGTAACCCTTTCCTGCGACGACCGGATGCAACTGAGTTGGTTCGCCTACCACCGCTTTGCGGGCGCAGAGCTGCTTTTCACCGAGCAACCGCTTCGCGCCGACACACCCGATTTCTTCGTCCGCCGTGAGAACAACCGCTACAGAACGCTCCGCCACGTCTAGATCAGCCACGGCAGCTAAAATACAGGCCAGAAACCCTTTCACGTCACACGCCCCTCTCCCGTAAACCCGCTCATTGATCACCTTTGGGTGCACCGCTTCCGGCCAATCATCCGGATACGGAACCGTGTCGGTGTGGCAAACCAGGGCCAGGTCGATTACCTCCGGGTTTGATCCCTTTTTAGGCACCGCGATCAGGTTCGCTTTCTCAATCCCGTTGGGGTCAGTGTACGGAAAAGTTCGGACATCCCATTGGCTCGGCTGCAGCCGTTGCCGCGCATACTCGATCACTCCCTGATTTGAGGTTGATGAAACCGAAGGGATCGCAATCAGATCCAGTAAAATCTCAGTAACGCTCACGAGGGGCATCCTCGCCCGAAGCTCGGATATGACAAATAACAGATGACAAATGACAAATCCTTGCGCGGCCTTATCACGTGTGGAGGTCCGGCATTTGTCATCTGTCATCTGTCATTTGTCATTCCGCCGAGCTTCAGGCGAGGCGGAGCGCAATCGGTCGTCAAATCGGCGTCTATGCTCAAGAGAATTGAAACTTCGCCGCCTGATTTTCTTAGTATAGAAACGAAGACTGGCAACTGGCGGAGGGACTCGAAGCGACCACCAATGAAAATCACCCATCTCGTGCTTGCACGTAAATTTGCCGGCTGCACTCTCGCCTGCTCGGCAGTGCCTCTCTCGTTTCTGGCCGGCTACTGCATCCGCAGTGCGGTAATCGTCGGTATCGGGCTAGCGATCCGGCACTGGCACAGTTACCTCACTTTGCTTTCCTGCTAACGGCCGCTGGGACGTGGCGCCAAAGTTTGGAGGGGAGCCGCTTTCGCCCGGACCATCTCAAACGCCACACATTTAACGGATGGCGAGCGGTCCGACCGGAAAGCTTGAGAACAGGCGGCTCCCGGAAATGTTTCGAGGTGTGGCAGTTCTATCGGCCGGTTGTATCCGCCGCACGGAACAGACGCGATGGACAAAACATTGCGCTGGGTAATTCCCGGGAGCCGCCTGCTATCCAACCTGTCAGCCACCTCAGCTCTCAACCCGCGAATACACCTTTTCTATCGCAGCACGGTAAAGCGGCTCCCCTCCAAATTACCGATTACTGATTACCTTTTTTTTGGCGCCGTTCATCCCCTCCAAAACCGCGCCTGCACCTCTCTGAACTCCGCGGTAATACTCTCCTGCAGCGAATGATGGCCATCCGCCACGACGCACCGTCCTCCTACGTAGACGTCTTTCAAGGCCGTCCGTTCCAGCGAAAACACGACGTTTGCCACCAAGGTCTCTTGGCTAGCGCCTGCGACGCTGAGATCATTCAGATCGATCCCAATAAAGTCAGCCGGTTTGCCAACGGCGAGTTCACCCACATTTTGGCCAAGGGATTTAGCGCCCGATTTAGAAGCGGTTTCATACAGCATCCGGCTAAGCCTTTCCCGCTCAGGCGCCGGTGAATCCAGCACCACCCGCTCCAGTTGCTGCATACGCAGATGATACTCGAGCAGCCGAGCGTCTTCCAGGAGATCGATCTGGATTTGACTGTCACTGCCCAGACAAAGTGTGGCGCCACGCGCCAGCAGCCAATCCGCTCTAACTGCGCCGTCCGCCAGGTTCCGTTCCGAAGTTGGACAAGCACAGATGGCTGATTCCGCCAAAAAACCGGCTTCTGCCTCACTGATATGGATCGCATGCACCGCCGTAAACCGGGCATCCAGCAAACCCTGGCGCTCTAACCAGGTAACCGGAGAAACTCCGTATTCCTGGATACAAGCTTCATTTTCACCCGGTTGTTCCGACACATGCATATGGACGCGTAGTTCTTGCTGCCGAGCATAATCAGCGATCTCTCGAAGATAATCGTGCGTAACCGCGCGAACACTATGAGGCGCCACCCCGACTTCCGCTTCCCCGGGAGCATAGGATTTTTTCGCCCAACTGGACAATTCCTCGGTATCAGAAATGAAGGTAGCGGCGTCTCCGGTGATAAATCTGATTTGGCCAGGATTCGGGTCTTTTCCATAACCGGCCCGGAGGTAAGCCGTGCGTAACAGCACGATTCGCAGACCCACCTCTCTGGCAGCCTGCATAACCAGCTTTCCGATCAAGTTAGGATCAGGATAACGCTTACCGTCCGCTTGATGATGCAAGTAATGAAACTCACCGACCGTCGTTATTCCCGAGAGCAGCATTTCCAAAAAGGCGGCTTTCGCCGTTTGATAAATCTGTTCCGGAGTTAGTCGGGTCGCCGCGTCATACATCTTTTCCCGCCAAGTCCAGAAGGTGTCGCGTTGACCCTGGTTTCGCCATTCGGTCCGCCCACGAATGACCCGTTGGAAGGTATGAGAATGGACGTTCACCAGGCCAGGAAAGACCGCCCGGTTTTTCAACCGCTGAGCCCGAGCGACATCTTCTCCCGCCGTTGAAAAACGAGTAATCGTTCCAGATTCGTCCGCAAAGAACGCGATACCGCTTTCTGCCCGCCCGTTCACCCACAAATAATCCGGTAACCAGCCTTGTTCAGCGCTCATACTCACTCGTGAAAACTTCACCACAGAGACACAGAGTACACAAAGGTCGATTTTCAAGAAGGCGTTTGAATTCAGCTTGTCTCCGCGTCGCTAAGGAAAGAGTCCGCCAACCGCGTAAAAGCAGGTCCGTTCGCAACAAAACCACGAACGCCGCAAAGTTTGCTCAGCAAGCGCTTCTTATCAGAAAAAATCAAAAGAATCGCAGGCACTGGGCAGCAAACATTCTCGTGCGACAGTGAAATATGCGGAAACATATCATAGCCAGCACTGAACCAAGTCATTCCAGGAAACTTGAGGAGTGGCTGAACCTCGAAGAAGCTGCTTCGGTCGAAGTCTCATCTGAAGATCCGCAACATCCCATCGAATCGGCATTCAAGCACGGCGAAACTCTTGGTTGGCGCGCTGACGAGCCGGGTGCACAGAAGATTCGTTTGTTATTTGATGAACCAAAGGACCTCCGACGAATATGGTTGCGCTTTTCGGAACCTGATGTTGAGCGAACCCAGCAGTTCACGTTGAGCTGGGCTGACAGCCAAACAGCTCCTTTCAGAGAGATCGTTCGACAGCAATGGAACTTTAATCCCCGGACTTCAGCAGAAGAGGTAGAGGATTACCGAGTAGAGTTGAGTCATGTCGTAGCCCTGGAGTTAACCATCGACCCAGACCTAGGTAAGGGTCAAGCGTACGCGGCCTTGGCAGAATGGCGCGTAGCTTAGCCGGCTCACGCTTCCGAAATCAGGTGCACCAACTTGTTAGAGCTCGAGCCTTCCTGCCTCGGCGCTCACCGTGTCCAACGCGCCCTCGCTCGTTTCGCGGGAAGTTTTTTCGCTTGCTTCTTGGTTGTGCGCTCGTTGATTTCTACGGTGCATATTTTCTCCGGATCCGCGCGAATTTGCTCAGCCATCCTGTGGGTATCCGCAGCATTCGAAGTCAGCCATCGACTTTCCTGGTTGAACCGGAATGCATAGCAGAGAATCGGCGGTAGCATCGCGTCAGTTAGCCATTTTTTGCTAACAGCTCCTCGCGGAGTTGCTGATATTTCTTAGTATCCGGGTGATCCGGTCCAAGAACTGTACGCGCACCCTCTGCCGCCCGCTGGGCAAAGGTGATTGCTTCCTTCAGTTCACTTTCTGAGCGCAAGCAAATCGCCAGATCAAAGCAAGTCTTCAGCGTGTCAGGATGGGCGGAGCCGAGTATTTTTTCCCGGAGCTGGAGCACCGCGCGGCACTCCGTTTCTGCTTCGGCATACTTACCTTGATGAACGCGCACTTTTGCCAAACCATTGCGCGCCGTCAGCGTATCGGGGTTTTGAGAGCCGAGCACTTTTTCTTCGAGCTCGAGCACGGCGCGATACTCCGTCTCGGCCTCGGCATACCGACCTTGCTGATCAAGCACTTCTGCCAGGTCGCTACGTGTGGCGAGCACATTGGGGTGCTCAGGGCCAAGTACTTTCTCCTCTAGCTCGAGCGCGCCGCGACACGCAATCTCCGCATCGGCATATTTACCTTGATGACCAAGCGCTTCGGCCAACCCGGTGCGCGTGGCCAGTGCATTGGGATGCTGCGGTCCGAGCACCTTTTCCTCGAGTTTGAGAACGGCGCGATACTCCGTTTCAGCGTCGGCATATTTGCCTTGATTGTCCAAGGTAATTGCCAAGTTATGCCGTGTCATCAGTGTCATCGGGTGCTGCGGACCGAGCGCTTTTTCTTCAAGTTTGAGAACGGCACGATACTCGGTTTCGGCCTGCGTATATTCGCCTCGATCATATAAAACAAGAGCCAGATTATGGCGTGTTTGCAGGGTATCAGGATGCTCTGGGCCAAGCACCTTCTCTCGGAGCTGAAGGACGGTACGATCCTCTTCTTCGGCCTCGGCAAACTTCCCCTCATCGTCAAGCGCAAACGCGAGATTGCTACGCGTCGTGAGTGTAACCGGATCCTCAGGTCCGAACACTTTCTCTTCCAGGCTGATCACCTCGCGATCCTCGGCTTCTGCCTCCGCATATTTGCCTTGGTCGGCGAGGGCGAGCGCCAGGTTATTGCGTGTCCTCAATGTATCAGGATGCTCACGTCCGAGCACCTTTTCTGTAAGCCCGATTAGCGCCCGGTACTCCATTTCAGCTTCGGAATACTTGCCCTCGCCAACAAGCGCTAGGGCAAGCCCTCGGCGTGTTGTCAGCGTATCGGGATGAGAAGGTCCGAGTGCTCTGCCTCGTACTTCCAGCACTTCACGAAGGATGCCCTCAGCGTCTTGGTACTGGCCTTGATCGTAATAAATCTTCGCAATCGCGAACTGCACACGCGCCCACTCTACTCCGTCACGAGCGCGATCCGTAAGTTTCTCGGCGTCACGCAGCCGCTTTAAGGCATCTGCGTATTCGATGCGCTGTTCCGCGGCCCATCCGGCAAGCTCAAACGCTTTAATTGCCTCGGAATTCTTCGCTGGACCAGCGCGTTGCGCTTCATCGGCGGCAGCCAACGCAAGGCGTTCCGCTTCGTTGTAATCCTTTGCGACATACGCCGCGTTAGCCCTCTCGTACGTAGTGGCGTTAGGCGCTTTCTTCAGTTCTTGGGCGAAGATGGGAAGCTGTTTCTTTAGCATGGCCGGATCCAGGCTGAGTTCTTTGCCAAGTTCCTCGTAAGTACGCTGCTCGACTTCATCAGACTTTTGTCCGGATTGCTGCTGCCGGACCTTGTTCTGCACTTCAGCGAACGAATTGACGCCCTGTTGCAGTTTTTCGAGTCTTTCCTGGACCGTCTGGAGTTGTCTGTTCGAACTTTGCTGGTTCTCCAACAGCCAGACACTCAAACTCACACTGAACACGAGCAGCACCGCTACAAACGCCGACCAACGTCTAACCCCCCTCCGGAGCCGGGTGAGATCGTCGCGTAGCTTCAGGACACTTGCTTCGAGCCCCTCAATGCTCCTAAGCGGATGGAAAAGATGACTGTCGATCTTAACTCGAGTACGATAATCGCTCTGCAGCTCCCGTTTTTCCTGATCTTCTTCTTCGTACGGATCAGTAGGAAAAGTGTCGTCCAGGAACAGGTACCAGACCTTCTTTCCCTTGCTTTTGGCGTAGAGAGCCTCGTATTGCGTATAACTGACCCGGCCGAATTGCTCGTCGGATACCGGCGCCTCCGCTCCGTAACATTTCCCCACCAATTGCACCATCCCTTTACAGGAATCGATCCGGCGGCGCAGCACTGCACGCAGATCGCCTTCTTCCGTACCGAAGATGTCCTGCCACTCCGGGTCGTAACCCAGGAAGGTCAGCGCGTTGGCCACCAACTGCCGAGCGCTTTTTAGCTCGCGGCTGACAGCCGAGATGAAGATCGCAGGTCGTGGCGACATGCGGGGTTGATGGACAGGAGTTTGTTATTTGTTGGCCGGATTTACCGTTTTAGCAGGTTTTTAACCGCACTTTCAAGGAAAGGACGCTGCGCACCTAGATGAATTGCGACAATTTGCACGCGCTTCGGCAATCGAAGGTGACATCCCTTGGGCTGCAATCGGCGAGTCGCGATCAGGAGACGGCGCCGGCTCCGTTCTCGGCGGCAGCCAGGAGCTGACTGATCTTACCGCGATGATGCTTTTGCAGGGAATCACGTCGCGCCGCCAGAACCTCGCCGGAGCGGAACTTGATCTTGTTGGAGGATCAAGATCGCTCTCTCTGGAACCGGCCGTTGATCGAAGAAGGGGTAACCTTAGTGCAACGGGCATTGAACTCGCATCGCTTCGGATCTTACACGCTCCAAGCAGCAATTGCGGCGGTACATTCTCAAGCGGCCAACGTGGCGGCGGCGGACAAGAACCGGAACGGCGATTTCTAGAAAATCGGCTCAAGGAACTAAAAAAGTGAAGATGCTGGTCGAAATTCGGAAGTCCTGAACGGCTACCTCTTGAACGGTCAATAAAAACGACCGCACAAAAAAGGAACTTACGAATACTATGAAATATATCTGCCTTGGATACCTGGAACCGGACAAGTTTGAAACTATGTCCGAAAGCGAACGCAACCCCCTGTTGGACGACATTTTCGATTGCGCCGACGTATTGCGGAACCACGGCCACTTCATCGGCGAGGAACCGCTGCAAAGCGCCAACACCGCAACGGCCAGATCAGGGCTATTTGTTGGTCGTAATGCGCATTGGAAAGAGCCACGAGTGGGTTCCTCCCTTTGCGTGACCGATTTTGTGTCAAGGCGTGACCGCCGGGTTACCGAACCTGAGAAGAACGCTAACCAGCTCGACATCGAATTTGAAACCGGTAGGGCTGCGGCCAGATGGATACGCGCGATGGAACGTTTTGATCCCGTCGAGCTTTTTCTTTATTCGCTCACTTCAGCGGCCGCTTTGTCCGCCGTGCTAATGGGGTTCCTCTGCATGGCCGACTTCGCTCGACAATCAGCCAGCGAGGCTTCGGATCCAGTGAGCCAGGAACTGACTGGCTCTGGCGATCCAAGCTACGGCGGGCACTTGTTGGTTAAGAACCGGCCCAACTGATGAAGCTTCCACGGATTATTCAACGAAAAGAAAACACTCTAGAACTCAAATCTCGGCGATGAAGCTAGCGTCCCGCATGACAGGTTCAAAGCGACATTGCGATATCTAAACTTTCCCTGTTCGAAGCGCTCGTGCCCAATCCTCGCGACCGCGACTTGCTGCTAACTCCGCCGGCAGTGACCTCGGATAACAAACGAAATATTGCAAAGCTCGTTGTTCTGAAGGAACAGAACACAATGCGTAAAGTGAATCTCTCTCAGGTTCCCGTGGAAGAGGATCCACCTTCACCCGCCGGCCGTTTCCAATCGATCAACCAAAACATTTCACAGGCTCTCGGGCATATTGAGGATTCGGATTCGAAGCACAATAGTCACCCCTTCGACTTGGAACTCTGCCGTGTACCTGCGGGCGTTTCCTCGTGTCCGTACCACGCCCATTCTGGCCAATCAGAGCTCTACTTGATCTTGTCGGGATCCGGTAAATTCCGAACGCCGCAAGGTTTGACTGAACTAACCGGCGGCGATGCCGTCTTTTGCGCTCCGGGCGAGCCTCATCAAATCATCAATGATGGCATTGAAGAACTTGTGTTTTACATCATCGCTGACAATCCGGTGGGAGACACTTGTTATTATCCGGACAGCGACAAATGGGGATTACCTTCGAATCTGAATGGACCGGTTCTGAAGGGAAAAGCCGTCGACTACTTCGAAGGCGAAGAGTAATTGATTGCCGCCGCGGCTAGACCAATTTTCCGTTACCGCCTACGGCAGTAAATTTATAGGCATCAAATAGAGATGCGGCGTTGGCTACCAGGTGCCATCGCGGACCTCGCGAACAATCCGGAGCACGGCGTGATCCGGTTTATCTTTCAGTAGGCGTCTTCGCGTGATCCTGCTAATCAGTCAATTTATTTGCCCGTCAGGATATTTGTTCTCGCGTCGAGAGACAGGAATTCGACCTCACTTTTTGGTACTACCCAAACCTGCCGAACGCCTCTGTCAAAGCACACAAGGCTATCCTTCTCCGATCGCAGCAACCAGAGACTGTCCGGATTGATTAACCCCTTTATGGGTAGTTGCGTTGGCCAGGAAGCTGGAAGCACACGTGCGCCGGAAGCAGACGTGCTCCTGCGGGATACCTCGCCAAATTTGTGTTCGTTTATGTTGCTAGACACCGGCAGTTAATCTAATATTTTTGGAGTTGTGACTACTCGTCCCATGGTCGCCGGCCTCGATGTTGGGGGCACCAAGACGAACGCGACTCTCCTCGATTCCAAAGGGGTTTTTCTCAATGACGGGATGGTAGAAACAC
>Ga0185299_10000930_pt1 | contig 66915 bp, 65 predicted proteins | sample PaiPotPPA55metaG_FD_128002 | JGI IMG/M metagenome (GOLD analysis project Ga0185299, IMG submission 128002) | Iron sulfur acid spring bacterial and archeal communities from Banff, Canada, to study Microbial Dark Matter (Phase II) - Paint Pots PPA... ... | reverse complement strand
CCATGTTGATCCCGGTGCCAGCGCCGACCTCAGCCATCTGAGGCGACGCGCTTATTACCGGCGCGACCGCCACTACCTATCGACGCCGCCGCGATCATTTCAAACGAGGACTTCTTCAACGGAATCGACCCATACCTGCCGTTTGCAGCAGTACCCATCGGTCCCAGCCCAGTTGGGTGCAGATGCATCCGGGTGTGGTCGAAAAACAGAACATTTGCATCTTTCGGAGAATATGATCCACTGTGTTCTATCGAAGATGGTATGTTCGAAATCCAATCCAAGCCGATTGGGAATGGCTGTTCCGGGCAAACAAGCAAAGCACGCCGGGCCCTGCCGCTACGCCCAGGTTCCCGATTGTGGCGCACTGGATCCACGCGATAATCGCGCCTTCGATTACTTCAGTCGCCAGACGCTGCGAGCGGGTCGTAGTCCGGCGTTTGCATCAGCTCGTGCAGCTGCCGTCGCCGAACGCCCATGTTCCCGCCATCGAACAGCGGTAATACGAGCGCTTCGGTGAGCAGGCCGCCGAGCGGCAGCGTGCGATCGTAGCTGTCGATCCCAACGACGCGCATAAGGTCCGAGATGACGCGCACCGCTGTCTCCGACCCAAACACCTTCGCATGCAACGCCAATTCCAGCGCGCTGGGGGCCTGTGTGTCGAAGGCATGGGCGGCGAGCAGGCTGAGCGAACGGACGGCCTCGATCGCCATCTTCGCGTCCGCGAGCGCGTATCCGACTGCCTGATGGCTGATGATCGGCGCCGCTCCGCCGCGCTTCTCCGTCTTGGCAAAATTTAGCGCGCAGTCGAAGGCCGCACGCATCAGACCGACGGCGAAGAAGCCGACGATCGGTGCAGTGCCGGTAAAGCAGGCTTCGGCCAGCGCCTTGCCGCCGCCACGCGTCCGATCAGGTGATCGGCGGGCGTGTGTACGTCGATCAGCCGGAACTGTGGTTGCAGATGCGCGCGGTGCCCGACTGAATCAATCGCGCGATCCAGTACGATGCCCTCGGCCGGACCGCAGACGGCAATAACCGAAATCCCGCTCTCCGGTGGTGCATCAGGATCGGTGCGGCAGACCACCGTCAGCAGGTCGGCCCCTTTCCCGTCCCAACCGGTGCCGCTGGAGATCCACTTCTTTGCGCCGGAAATTACCCAGCGATCGCCTTCCAGACGCGCCTGGGTGCGTACGCCTTCGGCCGGGGCGGGGGCGGCGAAGTTGGCGCTGCCGCCCGGTTCGCTGAAGGCGAAGGCGGCGAGCGGCGCGCCCTGCCCCACCGCAAACGGGGCAAAGAAGCGCGCCGCCTGTTCCGGCCTGCCGCCCAGCAGCACCGGGAACAGGCCCAGCATGGTGCCGAGCAAGGTCAGCGAGATGTTGACATCGACGGCGTGGAACTCCTCAGCTAGCACCGCCATGTCCACAATACCTGTGCCCTGACCCCCGAGCGGTGCTGGTATCAGGCGACGCAGAAAGCCCGCCCCGACGGTTTGTTCGTAGAACGGTCTGGTGGCGGCGAAGCGGGCGAGCGGCGTCGGAAGGTCCCGCGTGGCCGATTCCACCTTCGACAGTACATCGCGGGCGAAGGCGCGCGCGTCCCCGCGCAAACGCAGCTGTTCCGGCGTCAGTGTGAAATCGATCGGCACGGCGCTCCTCCCCATTCTCGACCGACACAAGCACGTTGGCAGCCCGCTAGGAGAGGGCGTTAAACTCAGTGTGCGGGTCTGTCTCGAGATCGCAGGAATAAGGTGACCGTTGTAGGCGGTGGGTTTCGACGTTTACACGATTTCAAATACGTGAGCCCAGTCGTCGATCATGGTTTCCCAGCCGGGCGTCACCTGCACGACGACTTCGTCATAGCCCGCCTCCTTGAGCCGAGGGATCCGGTCGCGCAGTTCAGGCGCGGTGCCACTGCTCGTCAGCGTACGGATCAGATCGGCGGTGGCGAAGCGGTCCTCGTCCGGCCGCACGAACATCAGATGTCCTCTATGAAGCGTCAAGTATCGTGCGTCCGTTGGCGTATAGGATTCGTAGAGGGCGCGATACTCCCGGAAGATCTGCTCGAGACCCGGATCGGGTGCTCCAGATCCGGCGAATTCGCCGAGCAAACTACCATAGTGCTGCGCCTCCATCGCGTCGTGCAGAACCATCATGGCGCCGGGTCCGACCTGCGCTTTAACCCGCGGGCTGTCGTGCGCCTCGCCCTCCTTCAGCACGGCACCTAAGACGAAGATGATCTTGCGTCTGCGCGCCGGATCCTTGCCGGCAGCCCGATACTGCGCGTCCATGTCCCTCGCCGTGGCTGCCGAGAATTCCTCGGTGAAATTAACGCTGATCCAATCCGCATCGAGCTCCGCCGCCAAGCGGCGGGTCTTCGGACCCAACGCCGAGATCGAGACCGGGATCGGATCCTTGATGTTGATCAGCCCGGCCTCCGGATTCAGGAACCCACGGAGCAGACGAGTTGATTGGGTTTGGACCCTGGGGCTGTGCGCCCTTGCCAAGTGAGCGGCTTTCACTATATATCCCCGCAAAAGTCCCATAGGTCCGCGTGGATGTGAACTTCCTGGCGGATCGCCTCGCGGAGTGGGCCCGGCGGCCCACTTTTTATTTGTCTGACGGGTCTTTATCAGGATAGGACGCGGTTGCCGATCGAGACGAACCAGATCGCCGAAATCATCGAGCCGTCGCTCGATGCGATGGGCTATCGGCTGGTGCGGGTAGCGGTGCTGGGCGCCGGGCGTACGACATTGCAGGTCATGGCCGAGCGCCGCGACGACGCGCCGATGAGCGTCGATGATTGCGCCGAGATCAGCCGCTCCGTGTCGGCCCTGCTCGATGTCGCCGATCCGATCGCCAGCGCCTACACGCTTGAAGTCAGCTCGCCCGGTCTCGACCGACCGCTGGTGCGCCCCGAGGATTACGATCGCTTCGTCGGCTTCGAGGCGCGGATCGAGCTGTCGCAGCTGGTATCCGGCCGCAAACGCTTTCGCGGTCGGTTGCTGGGCCGCGCCGGCGATATCGTCCGATTGATGGCCGAGACGGGCGAAGTTCAGGTGCCGCTCTCGGTGATTGCCCGCGCCAAGCTCGTCCTGACCGACGACCTCTTGGCGCATGACCAGAACAAGCCCGGCCTCGCCGCGCCGACCCATTGACGCCGACCCATTTGACGTACGGAAAGCACGCATGGAAACGACCGCAACTTACGCCCGCCCCGAACTGCTGACGGTAGCCGACACCGTCGCCCGCGACAAAGGCATCGACAAGGACGAGGTGCTGGAGGCGATGGAGCAGGCCATTCAAAAGGCCGGCCGCTCTAAATATGGCCTGGAATACGACATCCGGGCCGAGATCGATCGCCGCAGCGGCGAGATCCGCCTGCTGCGTTTTCGCGAAGTCGTCGACACGGTCGAGAACGAGGCGACGCAGATGCCGCTCGCCGCCGCGCAGCGGCTGAATGCCGAAGCCGAGATCGGCGATTTCATCACCGACCCGCTGCCGCCGATCGATTTTGGCCGGATCGCGGCCCAGACCGCCAAGCAAGTCATCGTGCAGAAGGTGCGCGACGCCGAGCGCAAGCGGCAATACAACGAGTTCAAGGATCGCGTCGGCGAGATCGTCAACGGTCTCGTCAAGCGGGTCGAGTTCGGCAATGTCGTCGTCGATCTCGGCCGCGCCGAGGCGATGCTGCGGCGCGACGAGCTGTTGCCGCGCGAGAGCTTCCGCCAGGGCGAGCGCGTGCGCTCCTATATTTATGATGTTCGCGAGGAGACGCGCGGGCCGCAGATCTTTCTGTCGCGCACCCATCCGCAATTCATGGCCAAGCTGTTCGCGCAGGAGGTGCCGGAGATCTATGATGGCATCATCGAGATCAAGGCGGTGGCGCGCGATCCCGGGAGCCGCGCCAAGATCGCCGTCATCTCGCGGGACAGCGGCATCGACCCGGTCGGCGCCTGCGTCGGCATGCGCGGCAGTCGCGTCCAGGCGGTCGTGGGCGAATTGCAGGGCGAGAAAATCGACATCATCCCGTGGTCGCAGGATCCCGCCACCTTTGTCGTCAACGCCCTTGCTCCGGCGGAGGTCAGCAAGGTCGTCATGGACGAGGAGCAGCGGCGCATCGAAGTTGTCGTTCCCGACGATCAGCTCTCGCTCGCGATCGGCCGCCGCGGCCAGAACGTGCGCCTCGCCTCGCAGCTGACCGGCTGGGACATCGACATCCTGACCGAGGCCGAGGAATCGGAGCGCCGTACTGAGGAATTCCGCAGCCGCAGCCAGTTGTTCATCGATGCGCTCGATATCGACGAGGTCATCGCCCATCTGCTGGTGACGGAGGGTTTCGGCTCGCTCGAAGAAGTCGCGTTTGTGCCCGTCGAGGAGCTCGCCGGGATCGAAGGCTTCGATATGGACGTCGCCGCGGAATTGCAGGACCGGGCGCGGCAGGCCCTGGAGCGGCGCGACCGCGAATACGAAGAGCGCTATCGGGCGCTCGGCGTCAGCGACGACCTCACCGCCCTCGAAGGCCTGACCCCCGGGATGCTGGTGACCCTCGGCGAGAACGACATCAAGACGCTCGACGATTTTGCGGGATTGGCTGGCGACGAGCTGGTGGAAATGCTGGCCACCTCCGACAAGGGCGGCGCCAAGCTTGAGCTGGATGAGGCCAACGCGCTGATTATGGCGGCCCGGCAGCAGGCGCATTGGTTCGACGACGCGGACGACGCGCCCGCCGCGGAACCCGCCGAGGCAAAGGAGTAGCGCAACGGGCCGCGGGGCTGCCGAAATCGAGGCCGTCGCGAAGGCGCCTGAGGCCCGCCCGCCGCAGCGCCGATGCATCGTCACCGGCGAGAACCGGGACCGCGCCGCGCTGCTGCGGTTTGTCGTCGGTCCCGACGGCGCCCTGGTGCCCGATATCGCGGCGCGCTTGCCGGGACGGGGTTTGTGGTTGACGCCGCGGCGCGATATAGTGGAGCAGGCGCTGGCCAAACGGATCTTTGGACGCGCCGCGCGGCAGCCGGTCACAGCGCCGCCTGGCCTTGCAGACCGGGTTGAGGCGCTCCTGGCGCAGCGCTGTTGCGATGCGCTCGGGTTTGCGCGCCGCGCCGGTTTGGCGGTGGCCGGTTTCGAGCGGGTCGGCGAGGCGGCGCGCCGCGGCAACGCCGCGCTGCTGCTGGTCGCGATGGATGGCGCCGAGGCTGCTCGCCGCAAATTGGCCGCGATCGCCGGTGATCGTCCGGTCGCGGCGGTGTTGGGCGCGGCGGAGCTGGGCGGGGCCTTTGGTCGCGAGCGGATCGTCCATGCCGCGATCGCGGGCGGTACGCTCTGCGACCGGTTGAGGATGGATTTGCAGCGGCTCGCCGGGTTCCGCGCCGAGGCGACAATAGATTGCGGGTTTGATTTGGGGCCGGCCGGGCCGGCATTACAGCGTGGTGATAGCGAAGCGCATGACTGAAGCGAACGAGCAAGAGCAGAAACGGCCCCTGACGCTGCGCACCGGCGGCACGCTCGGCTTGCGCCGGCCGGTCGAGACCGGTCAGGTGCGTCAGAGCTTCTCGCATGGCCGCTCGAAGCAGGTGACGGTCGAGGTTCGCAAGAAACGCGTCATCACCCCCGGCGCACCGCCGGAGCCGAGCCGCCCCGAACCCGCCCCAACCGTCGCGCGGGCGCAGCCGGGATCTGCGGATGTTGCGGAAGCGGCCGAGCCGACGCGCCGGGTTGCCGGAACGCCGCGCACGCTGACTGCTGAAGAACACGCGATGCGGGTGCGCGTGCTGAAGGACGCACGCAAGGCCGACGAAGAGTCCCGTCGCCGTGCCGCCGTGATGGAAGAGGGCCGGCGTCGCGAGGAAGAAGAACGCGCCGCCGAAGAGGCAAAGCGCAACGCCGATGAAGAGGTGCGCCGGCGAGCCGATGAAGAAGAGGCGAAAAAACGCGCCGAAGAGGACGCGAAGAAGCGGGTCGAGGACGAAGAGGTGCGCCGCCGCGAGGAAGAGTCGCGGCGTGAGGTCGCCGAGCGCGCCGGCAAGGCGGCGGCGGCCAAGGTCGCCGCGCTGGCTGCCGCTGGCAAGGTCGCCGTTCCGGCCGAGGAGGAAGAGGAGTCGCCGGCCGCGGCCCGGCCGGGCCGCCGTCCGGAGGCGAGGCGTCCGGCCACCCCGGTGCCTCGCCACGAGCAGCGCCGCCGCACCGGCAAGCTGACCGTAACGCGCGCGCTCGACGAGGATGCAGGCGAGCGCATGCGCAGCCTCGCCTCCGTGCGCCGCGCCCGCGAGCGCGAGCGGCAGCGCATGCATCAGGAAGAACAGCTGAAGATCGTGCGCGACGTCGTCATCCCCGAGACGATCACGATCCAGGAGCTGGCCAACCGCATGGCCGAGCGCGGCGCCGATGTCATCAAGGCGCTGATGCGGATGGGCGTCATGGCGACCATCAACCAGGTTATCGATGCCGATACCGCCGAGCTGGTCGTCACCGAATTCGGCCACCGGCTTCGCAGGGTTGCGGAATCCGATGTCGAGATCGGCTTGCGCGGCGATACGGATGTCGAGGAGGTGCTCGAGCCGCGTGCGCCGGTTGTGACCATCATGGGGCATGTCGACCACGGCAAGACCTCGCTGCTCGACGCACTGCGCGAGACCGATGTCGCCGGCGGCGAGGCGGGCGGCATCACGCAGCATATCGGCGCCTACACCGTCACGCTGAAAGGCGGCAAGCGGATCACCTTTATCGACACCCCCGGCCACCAGGCGTTCACCGCGATGCGGGCGCGCGGCGCCAATGTCACCGACATCGTCGTTCTGGTGGTCGCGGCGGATGACGGGATCATGGAGCAGACGGTCGAGGCGATCCGGCACGCCAAGGCCGCCGAGGTGCCGATCATTGTCGCGATCAACAAGATTGACCGGCCTGACGCGAAGCCTGAGCGGGTCCGGCAGGAGATGTTGCAGCACGAGCTCGTCGTCGAAGAACTCGGCGGCGACGTGCTCGACGTCGAAGTGTCGGCCCTCAAGAAGACCAACCTCGACAAGCTCGAAGAAGCGATCTTGCTGCAGGCCGAGCTGCTCGACCTGAAGGCCAACCCGAACCGGTCGGCCGAAGGCGTCGTGCTGGAGGCCAAGGTCGAACGCGGCCGCGGCCCGGTCGCCACCGTGCTGATCCAGCGCGGCACTTTGAAGGTCGGCGACATCTTCGTCGCCGGCGGCGAATGGGGCCGGGTGCGCGCCTTGGTCGACGAGCGCGGCGAGCAGCAGCGCGAGGCCGGCCCCTCGACCCCGATCGAGGTGCTGGGCCTCAACGGTATCCCGCTGGCGGGCGATGATTTTGTCGTCATCGAGAGCGAGAGCCGCGCCCGCGAAGTCACCGATTTCCGCCAGCGCCGGCGTCGCGACACGGCCGCCGCGGCTGGGGCGCGCGGCACGCTCGAACAGATGTTCTCGCAAATCGCCTCAGGGGTCGCGAAAGAACTGCCCGTCGTCATCAAATCCGACGTGCAGGGATCGCTCGAGGCGATTGTCGGCTCGCTCGAAAAGCTGTCGACGGACGAGGTGTCCGTGCGCGTGTTGCACTCCGCGGTCGGCGGCATCAACGAGAGCGACGTGATCCTCGCCAAGGCGACCAACGCCGTCATCATCGGGTTCAACGTGCGTGCCAACCCGCAGGCGCGCGACCTCGCGCAGCGCGACGGTGTCGAGATCCGCTATTACGCGATCATTTATGACGTCATCGATGACATGCGCAACGCGCTCTCGGGCATGCTGTCGCCGACCCTGCGCGAGCGCTTCCTCGGCAATGCCGCGATCCGGGAGGTCTTCAACATTACCCGCGTCGGCAAGGTCGCCGGCTGCATGGTCACCGAGGGCGTCGTGCGGCGCGGCGCCAAGGTTCGCCTGCTGCGCGACAACGTCGTGATCCACGAGGGATCGCTGAAGACATTAAAGCGGTTCAAGGACGAGGTGCGCGAGGTTCGCGAAGGCTACGAATGCGGCATGGCCTTCGAGAATTACGAAAACATCCAGGTCGGCGATGTCATCGAGTGCTTTGAGGTCGAGGAAGTCGCCCGCGTCTTGTGAGCTGCCGCTTGTGATTTGGACGGTCGGTCTCACCTAAACCGTCATCCCGGCGAAGGCCGGGACCCACTTGTCAGAGCCATGAGCGGTTTAGCAGTGGATCCCGGCCTTCGCCGGGATGACAGTAATTCGCTGAGCGAGCACGCACTCCACAATGCCCAGGCGACGCGAACGCGATCAGGATCATCTCGGCGGCGCGCGACCGCCCGGCCAGCGGCAATTGCGCGTCGGCGAGGAGCTGCGCCACCGGCTCGCCGAGCTGCTGCGCCCGGGTGAATTGCGCGACCCGGCCCTCCACGACGCCAGCATCACCGTCACCGAAGTCCGGCTCAGCCCCGATCTGCGCAACGCGACCGCTTTCGTGATGCCACTCGCCGGCTCCAATACCGAAGAGATCATGGCGGGGCTGCGCCGCAGCGCGCCGTTTCTGAAGAGCCGGCTCGCGCGTATGACCGAGCTTCGGCACGTGCCGAACATCGTCTTTGCGCTCGACAACGCCTTCGAGACTGCCGCGCGCATCTCGGCGCTGCTCGCGAGCCCGGCGGTCGAACGCGATCTTCACTCCGACACCGACGATGACGAGAACGGCTGATCCCGGACTGCATGGCTGGCTGATCATCGACAAGCCCGAGGGCATCACCTCGGCGCGGGTCGTGTCGCAGGTCAAGCGGGCCACCGGCGCCAAGACCGGACATGCCGGCACGCTCGACCCGCTGGCGACCGGCATTCTGCCCTTGGCGCTCGGCGAGGCGACCAAGACGGTCCGCTTCGCCGCAGCCGGCCGCAAACGCTACCGCTTCCGCATCCGCTGGGGCATCGCACGGGATACCGATGACCGCGAGGGTGCGGTCACTGGCGAAGCCGCCTTCCGTCCGGATATTCCGGCCATCGAAGCCGCCCTGCCCCGCTTCACCGGCACGCTGCTGCAACGGCCGCCCACCTATTCGGCGGTCAAGATCGCCGGCCGGCGCGCCTATGCGCTGGCGCGCGCCGGCCGCCCGCCTGAGATGGCCGAGCGCCCGATCGAGATCGCCGAACTGCGCTTGGCCGGAGTCCCCGGCCCCGATCACGCCGATTTCGAGGCGATCGTCGGCGAAGGCACCTATATCCGCTCCCTCGCCCGCGATCTCGCCGAGGCGCTCGGGACGCTTGGGCACATCGACGAACTGCGCCGGCTGGCTGTCGGCCGCTTCACCGAAAAGCAGGCGATTTCTCTGGATTCGGCTTTGTCCCTTGGGCATAGTCTGGCCGTTTCCGGGCATCTGCTGCCGATCGAGACCGTGCTGGACGACATCCCGGCTCTGGCCTTGACCGCGGCCGAGGCGGCCCGGCTCCGCCAGGGTCAGCGGGTCACGCCGCAAGACGAACGCGAGAGGGAGCGGCTGGCGCGGATCGACGACGGCGCGATCGTCGGGGCCCGGCTCGACCGGCTCCTGGTCGCGTTGGCGCGGATCGAGGACGGCCATTTACGGCCGGTGCGCATCATCAATCGTTGAAGGAATGAGCCCGATGTCGATCACTCCCGAGCGCAAGCAGGCGCTCATCGGCGACTATGCCGTCAAGCAGGGCGATACCGGATCGCCCGAAGTCCAGGTGGCGATCCTGTCGGAACGCATTCGCAACCTGACTGATCACCTCGCCGGCCACAAAAAGGACTTCCACTCGCGGCGCGGCTTGCTGGTCATGGTCGGCCAGCGCCGCCGGCTGCTCGATTACCTCAAGCGATCGGACGCCAACCGGTACGAAGGCCTGATCGGCCGGCTCGGATTGCGCCGTTGATTCGTCGGCGGCGCACGTCGCTTGCAGCTTCCGATTGCGCCCCGCCTTTGCGGATGGCGCAGGAATTGCCATATCCCTGGCGATAGGACGCCCCGTGCTGTGACAATGGGGCATGACTTAATCACGGGTGGCGCGCGGAGGAATTCGCCTCCAGCGGCGCCGCTGGTCCGTTTGAAAAGGAATGAACACGGATGTTTCAAGTCTTTCGTAAAGAGCTGAACTGGGGCGGCCGCCGCCTCGTATTGGAGACCGGCAAGATCGCCCGCCAGGCTGATGGCGCGGTGCTTGCGACCTATGGCGAGACGACGGTGTTGTGCACCGCGGTCGCAATGAAATCGGCCAAACCGGGCCAGGATTTCTTTCCTCTGACCGTCAATTACCAGGAAAAGACCTTCGCCGCCGGCAAGATCCCCGGCGGTTTTTTCAAGCGCGAAGGCCGCCCTTCGGAAAAGGAAACGCTGACCTCGCGGCTGATCGACCGGCCGATCCGGCCTCTGTTTGCGCCCGGCTTTCGGAACGAGACGCAGATCGTCTGCACGGTCCTGAGCCACGATCTGGAAAACGATCCGGACGTCGTGGCATTGATCGGCGCCTCGGCGGCGCTGACGATCTCGGGGATCCCGTTTATGGGGCCGATCGGCGGCGCCCGCGTCGGTTATATCGATGGGCAATATGTGCTGAACCCGACCCTGGACCAGCTGCCGCAGTCACAGCTCGATCTCATTGTCGCCGGCACCAATGAAGGCGTGCTGATGGTCGAGTCGGAAGCCAAGGAGCTGTCCGAGGAGATCATGCTCGGGGCGGTGGGATTTGGCCATCGCGCGTTTCAGCCGGTGCTCCAGGCGATCATCGAGTTGGCTGAAACCTGTGCCAAGGAGCCCTGGGACCTCCCGCCGCCACCGGCCGACAAGGAGATGATCGAGGCGCGGCTGCGCGCGGTCGTCGGACCGCAGATCGAAACTGCCTATCGCGAGCGCAGCAAACAGGAGCGCAATAACAGGTTAGAGGCTGCCAAGCTCCAAGCTGCGGAACTGTTTGAAAACGAGGCAGAGCGCGCCTTGGCGCTCAAACTGTTCAAGGACATCGAGAAGGAGATCGTGCGCGGCGCGATCCTGCGCGACGGCCGGCGTATTGACGGGCGCGACACGAAGACGATCCGCCCGATCGACTGCCAAGTCGGCCTGTTGCCGCGCGCCCACGGCTCGGCGTTGTTCACGCGCGGCGAAACGCAGGCGCTGGTAGTTGCGACCTTAGGCACCGGCCAGGACGAGCAGATCATCGACGCGCTCGAAGGCGAATATCGCGAAAACTTCATGCTGCATTACAACTTCCCGCCCTATTCCACTGGCGAAGCTGGCCGGATGGGCTCGCCGGGGCGGCGCGAGGTCGGCCACGGCAAGCTCGCCTGGCGCGCGATACGGCCGCTGCTGCCGCCGAAGGAGAGCTTCCCTTATACGATCCGGGTCGTCTCCGAAATCACCGAGTCGAATGGCTCGTCCTCGATGGCCTCGGTGTGCGGCGCCTCGCTGGCCCTGATGGATGCCGGCGTGCCGTTGCCCCGCCCGGTCGCGGGCATCGCGATGGGCCTCATCAAGGAACCGCAAGCCTTTGCCGTGCTGTCCGACATTCTCGGCGACGAGGACCATCTCGGCGACATGGATTTCAAGGTCGCCGGCACCGAGCGCGGCGTCACGGCGCTGCAGATGGACATCAAGATCACCTCGATCACCGAGGAGATCATGCGGATCGCGCTGAACCAGGCGCGCGACGGGCGCAACTACATTCTCGGCGAGATGTCCAAGGCGTTGACCGGCGCGCGCGAGGAGGTCAGCGACAACGCGCCGCGCATCACGACGATCTCGATCCCGAAGGACAAGATCCGCGAGGTCATCGGCTCGGGCGGCAAGGTGATCCGCGAGATCGTCGAGACGACCGGCGCCAAGATCGACATCGATGACGACGGCACGGTCAAAGTCGCGGCGGTCGACGGCAACGCCTCCAAGGCGGCGATCGACTGGATCCGCGGCATCGTGGCTGAACCGGAGCTTGGCGTCATCTACAACGGCAAGGTGGTCAAAACCGTCGATTTTGGCGCTTTCGTGAACTTCCTCGGTTCGCGCGACGGCCTCGTCCACATCAGCGAGCTGGCGCCCCAGCGGGTCGGCAAGGTCGCCGACGTCGTCAAGATCGGCGATCAGGTGAAGGTCAAGGTGCTCGGCTTCGACGATCGCGGCAAGGTCAAGCTCAGCATGCGTCAGGTCGATCAGCAGACCGGCGAGGATCTCGGGGACCGGCGCCAGCGCGAGCAGCCGAAGCAGGAGCAGGCGGCACTCTGACCCTCGAACCTCTCAATCCGTCATCCCCCGGATGACGATCTGTGGGAGCGCACCTGCTTGATCGTGCCTCACATCGATCGTCCGAAGTGGTTGTCGCGGTTTTCCGGCCCGCTGCTCCCCCCGGTGATCGGCCATCGCGGCGCCGCGGCGCGGGCCCCCGAAAACACGCTCGCCGGGTTGCGCCGCGCCAAGGAACTCGGCTGCCGTTGGGTCGAGTTCGATGTCCGGCTGACTGCCGACGGCGCGCTCGTGCTCTGCCACGATTCGCGGCTCGAGCGGACCGCGACTGGCCGCGGCCGTGTCTCGGCGCAGGACCTTGCAGCCATTCGCCGTTGCGATGCCGGGAGCTGGTTCGCGCCGGAATTCGTCGGCGAGCGGGTACCCACGCTTGATGAGGCTCTGCTGCTCGCCGCCGAACTCGACCTCGGTGCCAATATTGAGCTTAAGGCGGATCGAGGCCAGCAGCACCGGGTCGGCGCGGCCGTAGCAGCGACGTTAGAGCAGCTCCAGGGCCGGCTGCCGCCGGTTCTGGTATCGAGCTTTCAGCCGATGGGCCTCTACGAGGTACATAAACTTGCCCCGCGAGTTCCGCTCGGAATCCTGTTTCGCGTTGTCCCGCGCAACTGGTCGGACATCGCATCGCGGTTTGAATGCGGAGTCATTGGCGCGGATCATCGCCGCCTGCGCCCGCGCCGCATTGCCGAAATCCGAGCCGCCGGTTACCAGTTGGCCGCCTACACGGTCAACGACCCGCAGCGGGCACGGGCCCTTTTCGGATGGGGCGTCACTTCCGTTTTCTCCGATGTTCCCGATATAATCTCGGCAGTTAGCACGGAAGCGCCGGCGGTCTGGCGCGCCGCGACCGGTGCGGCCGATTTCCTGGGGATGCAAGGAGCTATTCGGTGAAGCCGCTCAATCCGCTCGTGATTTCCGGGCGCGAGGTGTGGCCGCTCGTCGAGGGCGGCAAGGGCATCTCGATCTCGAACGGCGAAAGCTCGGGGGCGTGGGCCGCCTCCGGCGGGGTCGGCACGTTCTCCGGCGTCAACGCCGACAGCTACAATGAGGCCGGTGAGCTGATCCCGCAGATCTATCATGGGCGCACCCGCCGCGAGCGGCATGAGGAGTTGGTCGCCTACGCGATCGCCGGCGGCATCCAGCAGGCCCGTGTCGCCTATGAGCGCTCGGACGGCCAAGGCCGCATCCATATGAACGTGCTGTGGGAGATGGCCGCCGCCGAGCGCGTCCTGCACGGCGTTCTGGAAGGCGCCCGCGGCCTGATCCATGGCGTCACCTGCGGCGCCGGCATGCCCTATCGGATCGCCGAGATCTGCGCCCGCTACGGTGTCTATTACTACCCGATCGTCTCGTCGGGCCGCGCTTTCCGCGCGTTGTGGAAGCGTGCCTATCACAAATTCCGCGACTGGCTCGGCGGCGTCGTCTACGAGGATCCGTGGCTGGCCGGCGGCCATAACGGCATCACGAACAGCGAGGACCCGGCGCGGCCCGAGCCGCCCTACCCGCGCGTCCGCGAATTGCGCAGCCTGATGACCGAGTTCGGTCTCGAAACGACGCCGATCTTCATGGCCGGCGGCGTCTGGTATCTGCGCGAGTGGGACGAGTGGATCGGCAACCCGGAACTCGGGCCGATCGCCTTTCAGTTCGGCACCCGCCCGTTGCTGACCCAGGAAAGCCCGATCTCCGATGCCTGGAAACGCCGGCTGCTGACCTTGCAGGGAGGCGATGTACTGCTCAACCGCTACAGCCCGACCGGTTTTTACTCCTCCGCGGTCCTCAACGATTTTCTGAAGGAATTGCAGCAGCGTTCCGAGCGTCAGGTCGCCTATTCGGTCGAGCCGATCGGCGAGCACACCGCGCCGTTCCATGTCGGCGCGCGCGGCCGGCTGGTCTACTTGACGCTGCACGATCGAGACTCCGCGCAGCGCTGGGTCGCGGAGGGCTTTACCGAGGCGCTGCGGACGCCGGATTCGACGTTGATTTTCGTCGCGCCGGAGAAGGCGCTCGAAATCCGCACCGATCAGATCAGCTGCATGGGCTGCCTCAGCGCCTGCCAGTTCTCGAACTGGGCCCAGAACGAGGCGGCCACGACCGGCAAGAAGACCGATCCGCGCAGTTTCTGCATCCAGAAAACGCTACAGGCGATCCGCCACTCGGACGATGTCGAATGCCAATTGATGTTCGCCGGCCACAATGCCTTCCGCTTCGGCTCGGACCCGTTTTACGCCAACGGCTACGTACCGACGGTTCGGGAACTGGTCGAGCGCCTGCAAACCGGCAACTGAGCGGCCATTTCGCGCTCTAGCCGGCTGCGCGCTGGCCGCCCGCGCTTTATTTTCGCGTAGTCCCACCCTATATCTGGGGCATGGAGCCGTCGCGCACTTCGCCAGGGATCGCCGAACGCCTGCGCCGGGTTGGGCTCAGGCCGACGCGTCAGCGCGTCGCCTTGGCGCGGCTATTGTTCGATAGCAGCGACCGGCACGTCACGGCAGAGCAGCTGCATGGCGAAGCCGCCGACGCGGCGATCCGGGTGTCGCTCGCCACCGTCTACAACACATTGCACCAGTTCACCGCGGCCGGGCTGATGCGCGAGGTCGTCGTCGAGCCGGGCCGGTCGTATTTCGATACCAATACCGACGATCATCATCATTTCTTTTGCGAGTCGACCGGGCATTTGCAGGACATCCCGGGCGACCTCGTCCGGGTCGGCGAGCTGCCGCAGCCGCCGCCCGGCGCCGAGATCCGCCGCGTCGATGTGATCATCCGGATCCGCCAGGGAAACAGCCCCGCCGGCTCATAGTTTAGAATTGTTCTAAACAGCATTGACTCCCCGCCCGGCTGAGCCTATACAATAGGGGTCGGCATGGGTGAGGCGCGGTTTAGGGTCGGCGGCCCGTCCCGAGTAAAAAGGAGGGAAGGATGGCATCTCTGAAAGGTTCGAAGACCGAGGACAATCTGAAGGCAGCGTTTGCCGGCGAAAGCCAGGCCAATCGCCGCTATCTCTATTTCGCGCAAAAGGCGGACGTCGAAGGCTACAACGACGTGTCGGCGGTGTTCCGCTCGACGGCCGAGGGCGAAACCGGCCACGCGCACGGCCACCTCGAATATCTCGAGGAAGTCGGCGACCCCGCGACCGGCAAGCCGATCGGCGGCACGTCCGACAATCTACGCGCCGCGATCGCCGGCGAGACTCACGAATATACGGACATGTATCCGGGCATGGCGCGCACGGCGCGCGATGAAGGCTTCGAGGAGATCGCCGACTGGTTCGAGACCCTCGCCAAGGCCGAAAAGTCGCATGCCGGCCGCTTCCAGCGGGCGCTCGACGGCTTGGATTAACCGGGTCTCGTCCCGAGCAACCTTGGGGGGGGCGCGGAAGCAATGCTTTCGCGCCCCTGAGTTTCTACCAGCCTGGGTTTTTGCAACACTGCGTTTGCGGCACGCCGCCCAACCACCGGCGTGAATAGGTGATCTATGCGCGAAGGCGGCCTCGACGCGCCAACCCGTCACATCATTCCGTGGGAAGAGCCGGATTTCTTCGACCGCGCGAAGACCGAGGCCGAGATGCGGCGCATCTTTGACATCTGTCATGGCTGTCGGCGCTGCTTTAATTTATGCGACTCGTTCCCGCGCCTGTTCGACCTGGTCGACAATTCCGAGACCGGCGAACTCGACGGCGTCGCGGTCGCCGACTACCAGAAGGTCGCCGACGCCTGCACGCTCTGCGACATGTGCTTCATGACGAAGTGCCCGTATGTCCCGCCGCACGAGTTCAACGTCGATTTCCCGCACGTCATGCTGCGCTATCGCGCCGTCGAGTTCCACGAAGGACGGGTGCCGTTGGCCCGCATCGAGCTCGGCAAGACCGACCGCAACGGCGAACTCGCCCGTTATGTCGCGCCGTTGGCTAATTGGGCCAGCGACCGGCACAACCAGCTGACCCGGCCGGTCCTCGAAAAGGTGGCGCAGGTCGATCGCAACGCCGCGCTGCCAAAATATCACGGGCGCACCTTTGTCGCACGCGCGCGCAGCACCGCGCCGCCGGTCGCGCAAGCGGCGCCCGCCGCTGGGCGGAAGGCGGTGCTCTACGCGACCTGTTTCGTCAATTACAACAACCCGTCGATCGGCGAGGCGACCCGATTGGTGCTCGCCAAAAACGGGGTCAAGACCGAAACCCTCTATCCGCAATGCTGCCAGATGCCGCAATTCGAGGCCGGCGATCTCGCCAAGGTCGCGGCCGCCGCAAAGCATGTCGCGGCGACGCTCGGGCCGCTGATCGACAATGGCTATGACGTGATCGCGCTGATCCCCTCCTGCGCGCTGATGCTCAAATTCGAATGGCCGCTGATCGTGCCGGACGATGCCGCCGTCAAGAAACTGTCGCGCGCGACCTTCGACGTCGCCGAATACATCGTCGATATCGCGCGCAAGGAAGGGCTGGCGCCGGGGCTGGAGCCGCTCGGCAGCGCCGTCAACCTGCACCTCGCCTGTCACGCCCGCGCCCAGAACATGGGGCAGAAGGCGGCCGAGATGCTGCGGTTGTTGCCCGATGCGCAGATCAACGTGATCGACCGCTGCTCCGGGCATGGCGGATCTTGGGGCGTCATGAAAGGAAACTTCGAGACCGCGTTGAAGGTCGGCCGCCCGGTCATGCGTCAGGCCTTGCGCGACCCCGGCGCCTTTCTCGCGTCCGAATGCCCGCTCGCCGGCATGCACATCCTGCAAGGCATGGAGATGCTCGCGAACGGCGAGGCGCTCCCCGCGCGGGCCGTCCATCCGATCGAACTGGTCGCCCGCGCCTACGGTCTCGCCGGCGACAGCTCCGAGCAAATCACGAGGACCGAATGAACCCGACGCAAACCTCCGCCCGGCGTGAGCTGAGCCGCGCCGATATCCTGCCGCTCGACGAATACGTCAAGGTGCGGCGCGAGCGGCGGCGCGAGATCAGCGAATTGAAGAAACGGCGGCGGGTCGAGGTCGGCCCGTTCGCGACTTTCTACTTCGAGAATTTCGACACGATGTGGCAGCAGGTCCAGGAAATGCTGTACATCGAAAAGGGCGGAGAAGCTCAGATTTCAGATGAGCTTGAAGCTTACAACCCGCTGATTCCGCAAGGTAATGAGCTCGTCGCGACAGTCATGTTCGAGATCGACGATCCGCGCCGCCGCGCCACGACGCTGGCCCGGCTCGGCGGCATCGAGAACCGCGCCTTTATCGAAATCGCCGGCGACAAGATCCGCGGCGAGCCCGACCCGACCCGGGAAAACACCGATCCCGACGGCAAGGCCTCGGCCGTCCAGTTCATTCGGTTCCCATTCACGCCGCAGCAGATCGCCGCCTTCAAGAAACCCGGCGCTCAGGTTGTCATCGGCTTCGACCACCCGAACTACAGCCATATGGCGGTCATGCCCGAACCGGTGCGCGCCGCCCTCGCCGAGGATTTCGATTGAGCCCCCCCTGCAGCACTTTGTACGCGTTTTGTTCTTGAAAGCGAAAGGACGGCACACCATATTGCGCAATTGCCCTTGAGAGAGGATGCGCCGGTGTTGCGTACTTGTGAGGGTGAGGTCTGCAGCACCAGTTTCGCCGTCCCGGTTTCTCGCTGATATTTCGCTGTTTTGCCGCTGTTATCTCGCTGTTAATTCGGCTAGCCATTCGGACCAAAACCTTTTGATCTCAACGGGTTGAACCCAATCGGAGCCCGTTTTTTCGACGGAACAGCTGACGAACCCGCTCTCAGGAGGCGCAGCGCCGATGCCATCGGATCGTTCGAACTGGCCGCCGCTGGTCTACGCCGACTGGCAGGACAACTGCGCGACGCTCCATAGATGGACGCAGATCGTCGGCAAGATCCGGCTCGCTTTGGCGCCGCCGGTCAATCATTGGTGGCACGTGCCGCTCTACGTGACCGCGCGCGGCCTGACCACCTCGCCGATGCCGTATCGCGGGATTACGTTCGAGATCGATTTCGATTTCATCGACCACACCCTATGCATCGAGACAAGCGATGGCCGCCGCGAGACCCTCCCCCTCGTCCCCCGCTCGGTCGCGGATTTCTATGCCGAGATCATGGGCCGGCTGCGGGCGCTCGGGATCGAGGTGCGGATCTGGCCGATGCCGGTCGAAATCGCCGACCCCATCCGGTTCAATGAGGACCGGGTTCATGCGGCCTACGATCCTGAGCAAGTCAACCGCTTCTGGCGCGCGCTCGCCCAGATCGACCAAACATTCGCGGCGTTTCGCGGCCGGTTTCTTGGCAAGGCCAGCCCGGTGCATTTCTTCTGGGGCAGCTTCGATCTCGCGGCGACGCGCTTTTCCGGCCGCCGCGCACCGCCGCCGCCGAGCAATCCGATGATCCCCGACGCGGTCAACCGCGAGGCCTATTCGCACGAGGTCAGCAGCTGCGGCTTTTGGCCGGGCAATGGCGGCTTCGGCGAGGCCGCGTTCTATTGCTACGCCTACCCGCAACCGGCGGGTTTTGCCGACGCTAAAATCCAGCCGAACACCGCCTATTACAACAAGGACATCGGCGAATTCATCCTGCCCTATGAGGCGGTCCGCCAATCCCCCGACCCGAGTGCCACCCTGCTCGACTTCCTGCAGACGAGCTACGAAGCCGCCGCCGATCTCGCCCACTGGGACCGCGGCGCGCTGGAGCGCTGACGCTGCGTGCGTGCCATCGCCCCTACATGTCGACGATCATTTCAAAGCCGCCGTAAATCATGCGTTTCCCGTCAAATGGCATGGGGTTCGAGCCCCGCTGTAGCCGTGGATCGGCCATGACTTTCTGCAGACCGCGGTCGCGGATCTCGCGCGAAGGCCAGATGATCCAGGAAAAAACGACGGTCTCGTCGGGCTTGCGCTTGACCGCCATCGGAAACGAAGTGACCTCGCCATCCGGCACATCGTCTCCCCAGCACTCGACGAGTTTCAGGGCGCCGTGCTCCTTGAAAACAACGGCGGCCGCTTCCGCATACTTTCTGTAGGTTTCCTTATTTGCCGTCGGGACGGCCGCAACAAATCCATCGACATAGGGCATTGCGTTCTCCGGCAATGAACGAGGGGGCGGCCGTGGCGTCTTGCGCTACAGATCGCAGCGGCGAGCCGCTAATTCTCATATGGTGGCATGACAGCCGGCGGCCAGAGAGGCGCGCCGACAGCATGGCGACCCAGACTGGCGATTGCGACTCACGACAGTCAGTTGCGATGCCGCGGACCGGCAGCTAACCTCCCCGACAACCTGTCCTATCGTCAAACACTCAGGGGAGGAACCCATGTCGATCTTGATTCTCGGCGGCACCGGCTTTATCGGCCGCCGTCTCGTTCCGCTTTTGGCGAAGCGCGGCGAGGAAATCGTCTGCATGGACATCAACCCGCAGACCGCGAATTTCTCCGATTACGGCAAGCAGGTGCGCGTCATCCGCGGCGACATCAGCCAGTTCGACGACGTCATGGCGGCGATGGCGAACGCCAAGCCCGAGCGCGTCATCAACCTCGCCTATTGGCTGGGCTCCGAGCACCCGCCGCGCGTCGCGTTCAAGCTCAACATCCTGGGCATGGACAATTGCTTCGAGGCGGCCCGCCTCGCGGGCTGCAACCGGGTCGCCTATGCCAGCTCGCTGGCGGTCAGCGGCGAGCAGAAATTCTACGGCGACCGTCTGCTGACCGAGGAAGATTTCCGCCACGGCCATGTGCAGTACGCGATGCACAAGATCTTCAACGAATGGCAGGCGCAGGATTACCGCGAGAAGCACGGCATGGAGATCACCGCGATCCGGCCGGCCAACGTGACCGGGCCGGACAAGATCGTCGGCTCGGTCGACCACGTCTTCTGCATCACCGATCCGGCGCGCGGCAAGCCGGTGAAGTTCCCGTACAAGGACGCGATGCGCTGCCCGATCCATGTCGATGAGATCGCCGAGATCTTCGCGCGTGTCATCACGACCGACAAGCCGAAGCACATGGCCTACAACACCGGCGGCCAGGCGATCAGCCTCGGCGACTTGGCCGATCTGGTGCGCGAGTTCCTGCCCGACGCGCAGATCACCTTCGACAAGGAGACCGGGGGCAAGGAGCTCTCGGGCAACTACCTGATCGACAACACCCGCCTGGTGCAGGAATTCGGCGTGCAGTACCGCCCCTATCGCGAGCGCGTGCTGCAGATCATCAACGACATCCGCCGCGAGGAGGGCCTGCCGCTCGTCACCGACCGCTAGATTACGCCGCCTGGGCCGACGGCAGGATCGGCGCGTCGGCGTCGAAGCGCTGGCCGGAGCGCAGGCAGAACCGCGGCCGGAGCAACCGCTCGGCAACGACCTGTGCGCCCTCATTGTCGCGCAATGCCCAGCGGCCGCGCTCATCGGCGAGCACCGACACATCGGCGGCTACACCCGGCCGCAGCGTGCCGATCTCGTCACCGAGCCCGAGCATCGCGGCGGCGTTCTTCGTCACCATCGGCACGAGTTTTTCGAGCGGCACGCCGCACGCCAACAGCCCCGTCATCGCCGAGGCCAGGCTGAAATTCGCGGTGCCGGCGAACATGTGCGCCTGATCGGCCGCGCCCTCCGACGGCAGGCGGGTGTTGTAGCCGTGCATATCGGCGCCGAGCGTGTCCGGCAGGATGCCGGCGTCGAGCACCTTTCTGGCCATCGCGAAGCTGAAATGCGAGCCGTAGCCGACATCGATCTTGAGGCCGCGCGCCACGGCCTCGCGCACCACCGGATGCACCCGCCCGTCCTGGCCGACAAACCCGCCGGGATGCCGCGTAAAGGGATGCGCGAGCACATCACCCGGTTCTAGGAGGTCGAGGATGTCCGGGAGGATCCGGTCGGGATCGACCCGGCCCTCGCCGCCCGCCGGCAACGGCCAGAGCTGGCCGAAATGGATGTAGAGCGGCAGCTTTGTCTCATGGGAAATCTGCTTCGCGAGACGAAACGCCTCCATCCCCCAGCGCGAGAAGCCGCCGATCTCGGCATGCGCCTTGATGCCCTTGACGAGATCGCGGTTGGCAAGCGCCGCCTTGACCGTGCCGTCGACATCGATGCCGTGCGGCCCGTACAGCTCGGGGTAGTAATGCCCCTCCATGCCGCCGACGAGGTAGGCCGACAGGAAGGCGTAGACCCGCGTTGCGGCGGGTTCGACGACATAGCCTCGGAACGCCGGGAAGGTCATCAGGCTCGGCCCGCCCTGATCGACGAGGGTCGTGACGCCCGACTGCACGCCGACCAGATCGGCGTCGAGACCGAAACGGCCGGTCACATGCCGAAACACATGCGCATGCGTATCGATCAGCCCGGGCAGAACCAGGGCGCCCCGGACATCGATCGTCTCGCCCGAACCGGGAAGATCGGGCGCGATGGCGGCAACCTTGCCGCCCGCGATCGCGACATCATGGACGCCGTCGATGCCCTGCGCCGGGTCGATGACCCGCCCGCCCTTGAGGATCAAATCAAAGCGTTGCTCCATGTTCCGCCCTCCCCGTCCCGTGCCATACTACCGCTTGAACAAGGCCTCGGCGCCGGTGCGCTGCCGCTGCTTCGATGCGATCTCGGCGCGGGCGCGGGCGATCTCGCCTTCCAGCCCGGCGATGTACTCCTCCAGCTCGGCAACGCCCAGCAAGGTCAGGTCCTTGGGTTTTTTCGGCTGGCGCTGCGGCAGCAGATCCTCTTCCTCCATGCGCGGCCTCCTTCCCTCAGGCTCGGAAGACCATTATATGGCACAACAAAATCGCGCGTTAGCGCAGCTCACACCGGAAATTTGCCAATGCCCGCTCCTTTGATGCCGAAAGCGACCGCCGTCTGGCTGGTCGAGAACACCTCGCTGACCTTTGACCAGATCGCCGATTTCTGCGGTCTGCATCCGCTCGAGGTGCAGGCGATCGCCGATGGCGAGGTCGCGATACAGATGCAAGGATTAGACCCGGTCGCCAACGGCCAGACCACCGCCGAGGAAATCGAGCGCGCCCAGGCCGATCCGAGCGTCCGGCTCAAGCTGTCCGAACAGGCCATCCCGCAGCAATTCGTCAAGCACAAGGGCCCGCGCTATACGCCGATCTCGAAGCGTCAGGACAAGCCCGACGCGATCATGTACCTGCTGCGCAACCATCCCGAATTGTCGGACGGCCAGATCTCGAAGATGATCGGCACGACGAAGCCGACGATCGCGGCGGTGCGGGACCGCACGCATTGGAACAGCCCGAACATCAAGCCGCGCCACCCGGTCGGCCTCGGGCTGTGCACGATGGACGAACTCGACCGGGCGATCGCCCGCGCCCAGCGCACCAGGGGCCAGCCGGCGGAACAGCATGAAACCGACGACGAGGAGAGCGCGGCGGTCGAAAGCTGAGCGGCGCCCTTCCTCGCTTATCCGGATTTTCCATGCCTGATGAATTGAGCACGTTCGCACCGTTCCGGCTGACGATCTGCGGCATTCCGGAGCTCGACGAGCATTGCGCCGCGGGGGTCACGCATGTCTTGTCGATCCTCGATCCCGACACGCCGGACCCAACGGCTTTCTCGGCGTTTGCGCCGCACCGGCGGCTGGCATTGCGGTTTCACGACATCATCGAAACCTCGCCCGACCGGGTCGCGCCGGAAAGGGCCGATGTCGAGCGCCTGCTGGCCTTTGGGCACGAGCTGACCGAGGCACGACAAAGTCACCTCCTCATTCATTGTCATGCCGGCGTATCGCGCTCGACCGCTTCGGCGGCATTGATCCTGGCGCAGGCGCGCCCGGAGCGGCCGGCCCGCGATGCGCTCGAAGCCGTGGCGGAACTGCGGCCGCGCGCCTGGCCCAATCTCCGCATCCTCGAATTCGGCGACGAACTGCTCGGCCGCAATGGCGAGATCGTCGCCGCGGTCGCCGCGATCTATCGTCGCGTCCTCGATCGCGAACCCGCTTTCAAGGACGCGATGATCGAGGGCGGGCGCTCGCGCGAGGTGCTCGCCGCGCTGGGCGGCGACGGTCGGAGGTAGCCTCTATCCCTACCTGTCGTACTGCACTCGCAGCACGACAAACCACGCGTAATCGGGATCGACGATGGTCCCGTCCGGATTCGCGAGAGTGCCGTTCGCCGCCACCGGAATCCGCTTCATTGACACCGAGTTGTCGACATTGCCGCCGATCACGTCGAGGACGCCGGGCCGGGTCGCGACGACGAGGTCGCAATGTCCGGGAAATCGCCCGGTCGGCAGGTCGGCGTAACGGATTGGCTGGCGCGTCCGCGAATAGCAGATCAGATCGCCGCGCTGCGGCGCATAGCTCTCGGGCGGATAGGCGGTGACGACCCAGGACCCCGGATTCCGGCGCGCCTCGTTGATGTAGTCGGAGTGGGTCGAGGAATACGGAAAGCGGCGGCCCGCTCCCGCGATACGCATGACATAATCGATGAAGGCTGCCGACCACGCGAAATTCTCGTCCTCCGCGGCGGGGAACACGCGGCCGTTCTGGTTATGCATGCCGGTGAAGCCCTGGTCGGGATTGCCGAGCGGCAGCCCCTCCCACCAATAATCCCCGACGCGCTGCCACAGCCCTTCGGCGCGCTCGTTGTCGAACGGCAGTTCGCTGTGGGGAAGCACAAGCGGCTGCCCAAAAGCGCGCCATTCGCGATAGGCGATCTGGATCGCGGCTTCGCGCGAGAACGGCTGATAGGGCACCCGCGCATAGAGCGGGATATGCGCATCGCTTCCCGCTCCTCCCCTGAACCCGGTCGTACCGCCCGTCTCCGACGGCACGCATGCTGTCATGAGCAGCGCCAGCGCGAGCATCGGCCCGAACGGCAAAAGGCGTCGCATCGGCAAAGCCCCCAACCCCGCTGCGGATCCCCGCAGGGGCGCCTCTATACCGTCAGAAACCGTAGAGTCGCGCCGGATTGTCGACCAGAATCTTGCGGCGGATCGCCGCGCTCGGCGCCCACAAGGCGAGTTGATTGAGAGCGAGCCCGTCATCGATGTCGTAGAACGGCGCCGGCTCTTCGGGCGCGGCACTGGGCGATGCGGCGTGCGGGTGCGGCCAATCGGTGCCCCAGACGATCCGCTCTGGGTTGGCTTTGATCAGAGCCCGCGCCAGCGGCGCGACATCGCCGTAGGAGGGAGCCTTCTCGGAGCTGCGATAGGCCGCCGATACCTTGACGTATGCCTGCCCACCGCCGACAAGCGCAAGCAGCGCCGCGAAGCCGGGCTGGTCGATGCCGCCGGCCGCCTGCGCGCCGCCGAAATGGTCGAACACGATCGGCACCGGCAACTGCGCGAGATCCTCGCTCAGCCCGGCGATGACCGACAGCCTCGTGTAGACCTGGACATGCCAGCCGAGCGGCGTGACGCGAGCCACCGCGGCCGCGAGGTTGCGGCGCGCCGCGCCCAGGTCGGTTTCGCCCGCGGTTTCGAGATTGACGCGCACGCCGCGAATGCCGGCGCGGTGCATGTCGGCGAGTGCCTCGTCGGTTATTGCATCGTCGATGACCGCGACGCCGCGGGCCTGCTCGCCGAGACGGCGCATGCCGTCGAGAGTGCAGGAATTGTCACTGCCATAGACGCTCGGCTGCACGATGACGACGCGCGACAGCTTCAAGGTGTGCAGCAGCGATGATAGCTCATCGGCGCTGGCTGCGGGCGGCGTGTAGCCGCGCGACCCGGCAAACGGAAACTCGGCCGCCGAGCCGAACACATGGACGTGGCAGTCGCAGGAATCCGCCGGCACCCGGAAGTCAACCGCGGATTTCGCCTGCGATGCGGTCATTGTGCGGGGATGCAGGGGCAACTCCGATATCTCCGCTTCGCGGACCGCCGTCTTCGCGGAGTTGCGCGTCCGGGGCGACGCCGCGCGCGATTTTTTCTGCGTCTCGCCAACCGATCTCGCGGACGGCGTCGACGCGCTCGACTTGGCGTGCCGCTTCCGTTTTCCGGCGCGACCTTTCGCGATCCGCGGGCTCCGGTCACCCGCGCTCTTGTCCTTTTCGGCGCGCCATAGGGCAATGCCGCCGGTCAGCCCGTCGCTGTTCGGCACGATCGTCACATCGGAGGGCAACGGGAACGTGATGTGCCTGGCGTTGCCGCCCCCGATATAGAGGTGATCGAAATTGACCAGGCGGCGCAGGATCTCGATGACGCGCTCGACCCGCTTGTTCCACTTACGCGGTCCTTTATGGCCGAGCGCGGCGTTTCCGAGATATTCGTCATAGGTCCTGTTGCCGTGCACCGGGTGATGGGCCAGTTCGAGATGCGGGATGATCTGGCCGTTGTCGAAAATCGCGGTGCCGGCGCCGGTGCCGAGCGTCAGCACCATCTCGACGCCTTTGCCCGCGATCGCGCCGAACCCTTGGACATCCGCGTCGTTCATGACCCGAACCGGCTTCTTCCACCGCTTCGTCAGCGCGTCTTGCAGATCGAACTTGGCCCAGAGTTCGGTGCCGAGATGCGGCGCGGTTAGCACGCGGCCGCCGCGCACCATGCCGGGAAACCCGACCGAGGCACGGTCGAAGCCGCCGAGCGCTGCGGCGCCTTTGTCGATCGCGGCGGCGAGCACCTCGGGTGCGACCGGCGGCATCGGGGTCGGCACGCGGACGCTCTCGCCGATGATCCGCCCCTTGCCGTCGAGCACAGCCAGTTTGACCCCCGTGCCGCCGATATCGACCGCCAAGGTGCGCGGCTCGGCCATTGAACCCCTCCCGCTGCGAATGCCGGGCGACGATAACGCAGGGCGCCGAGCGCGGCCAATCTTCCCTTCGTCAGGCGGGCCCTGGAACGCGCCCGGAGCACCGCAGTTTCTGCTATGATCCTGGGCGAGATGGCATTTCCTAACCGCAGGCATTTCGCGCGGCGCATTCCGCAGGTTGCCGCCGCCTTCGGCCTCGCGCTGGCGGCCGCCCTGCCGGCTGTGGCAGGGCCGGCCGATCTGCCGCACCCAGTAACCGCCCGGCTGCTGCCGGAAGCCACGGCTGTAGCGCCAGGCACGACCTTGTGGATGGATCTGCACCTCGACATCGCGCCGGGCTGGCACACCTACTGGCGCAATCCCGGCGATTCCGGCCTGCCGACCGAGATCGCCTGGACCTTGCCGGGCGGTTTCACGGCCGGCGCTATCGAGTGGCCGGCGCCCGAGCGTTTCGTTGTCAACGACATCGGCAATTACGGCTACCGCGACGCCGTCGATTTACTGATCCCGATTACCGCTTCTGCGAATCTGAAGCCCGGCGAGAGCGCGCACCTCGAAGCCGCGGCCTCGTGGCTTGTCTGCTCCGAGATCTGCATTCCCGGTGACGCAAAGCTCGCGCTCGATCTGCCGGTGACCCCGACCGCAACCGCTCCGGATGCGGCAACAAAGGACTTGTTCGCGACAGCGCGCGGGCACCTGCCACAACCGGCGACTTTCGGGGCGCATTTCACCACGGCGCAGCATGAAGTGCGCTTGCTCCTGCCGGACGCTGAGCTGGCCGGGATGGCCCAGCCGAGCGCGTCATTCTTTCCGTTCGATGCGAATGTGATCGATGCCGCCGCCGAACCAAAATTGCGGCAGCGCGGCGGCGGCTTCGAGCTGGTGATGGACCGGGCGGACACGCCGGCCGCGACGATGCCGAAAGCGCTCGACGGCGTTCTGGTATTGCGCAGCGGCACTGGCACCGAGCAGGCATTCTCGATCCATGCGCTGCCTGCAGCGGCAGTGCCAGAGGAAGAAAGCCCGGTTGCCATCGCATGGTGGCAGGCGCTGCTGTTCGCACTGCTCGGCGGCATCATCCTGAACCTGATGCCGTGCGTCTTTCCGGTGTTGTCGCTGAAACTCGTGAGCCTCGCCGGGATCGGCGATCGCGCCGCGCATCATCACGCCGCAGCTTATGCAGCCGGTGTGATCCTCAGTTTCGCGGCGCTCGGCGGCGCGCTGCTGCTGTTGCGAGCCGGCGGTGCCGCGGTCGGCTGGGGCTTTCAGTTGCAGTCGCCGGTCGTCGTCGGCCTGCTCGGCTATCTGCTGTTCGCGATGGGGTTGAGCCTCTCCGGGGTGGCCGATTTCGGCATCGGCCTTACCGGCATCGGCGGACGCTTCGCCGGCCGCGAGGGGCTCGCCGGCGCGTTCGCCACCGGCGTCCTGGCGACAATTGTCGCGACCCCGTGCACCGCGCCCTTCATGGGCGCGGCGCTCGGCTTTGCCTTGCTCGCGCCGGCGCCGCTTGCCTTGGCGATTTTCGTCGCGCTCGGCATCGGCCTGGCCCTGCCGTTGGCGGTCGCAAGCATGATCCCCGGCATTGCCCGGCTATTGCCGCGTCCCGGCCGCTGGATGGTGCTGCTCAAGCAGGTGCTCGCCTTCCCGCTCTACGGCACGGTCGCCTGGCTCGTCTGGGTACTGATCCAGGAGGTTGGTCCCGAAGGTTCGCTGATGGCCTTGTTCGGTCTCGTCTTGGTCGGCTTCGCAGTGTGGATCTACGGCACGACCAGGCTCGGCGGCCCGGTAATGCGCCGCATCGGGAGCGGCCTGGCCGCCGCGGGCACGGCAGCGGCGCTCGTTCTCGCCGCGACTGCGACCCCCTCCAATGCGCCGCTAAAACCATCGGCGAGCAAAGACGCGCTTCGTTACGAACCGTTCAGCCCGGCCCGGCTCGCTGCCCTCACCGCCGAGCGCCAGCCGGTCTTCGTCAACCTGACCGCGGCCTGGTGCATCACCTGTCTCGTCAACGAGCACGCGACGCTCGACACCTCGCCGATCCGGCAAGCCTTCGCCGACCATCACATCGTCGCGCTCAAAGGCGACTGGACGCGGCAGGACCCGGAGATCACCGGGTTATTGCAGCGCTTCGGGCGCAGCGGCGTGCCGCTCTATCTGCTCTATGACCGCTCCGGCACGGCGAATGTCCTGCCTCAGCTTCTGACGCAATCGGAAGTGCTCGACGCGATCGGCCGGATCTGAGCGCCGCTTCCGTTACCCTTGCTGCAACGCCTGGGTCACCGCGCCGCCGGTTGCGGTGCGGCCGCCATCGACGACATATTGCGCGCCGGTGATCGCGGCCGCGAGGTCCGAGCACAGGAACAGCACCGTGTTGGCGATTTCCTCCGGCACGACATAGCGGCCCATCGGGATCGCCGATTGATAACGCCGGCCGACCATCGCCGGGTCGCCCGGATTGAGCTGCTGCTCCAGTGAATGGATCATCCGCGTATCGACCGGTCCCGGACACACCGCATTGACGCGGATGCCCTGCCGCGCAACCTCGCCGGCGGCGGTCTTGGTCAGGCCGATCACCGCATGCTTCGACGCGACATAGGCAGGCATGCCCGGCGTCGCGACGAGCCCTGCAACCGAAGCGGTGTTGACGATCGCGCCCTCTTTCTGCTGCAGCATGACCGGCAGCACATGCCGCAACCCCAGGAACACACCCTTGACGTTGACGCCGATGACCTGGTCGAACACCGCCTCGTCGTACTCGGCGGTGTGCTTCACGATGCCTTCGATGCCGGCATTGTTGAAGAAGCAGTCGATCTTGCCGTAGGCGTCGAGCGCGGCTTTCACATAGCCCTGCACATCGGCGGATTTGGTGACGTCGGCCTGCACGAAGCGCGCCTCGCCGCCTTGCTGCTTGATGATGCCGGCAGTCGCCTCGCCACCCGCCGCGTCGCGGTCGACGACGACGACTTTGGCGCCGCTCTTCGCGAAGGCGAGCGCGGTGGCGCGGCCGATGCCGTTGCCGCCGCCGGTGATCAGCGCGACCTTGCCGGTGAAATCGAGATCCATGGTTTCTCCTCCCTAACTCCTCCGTCGTCCCGGCGAAAGCCGGGACCCATTCATCCGCGCCCGAGACGGTGAAAGATGGATCCCGGCTTGCGCCGGGAAACGGAAAAAAGCCTAGGCCTTTTTTCCTATCTGCCGCGTCCAGCGGTCGAGCGCCGCCATCATGTCGCGGATAAAGCCGCGCGCCGCCTCGTCGGTGAGCCTGCCGTTCTCGTCGAACTTGGTCTGCGCCTGGCCGATCAGCACCTCGGGCTTGTTGATCGGGTGCATGTCGAGGAACACCATGGCGCGGCGCAGATCGCCTTGCGCGCGGGCGCCGCCGGCCATGCCGGCAGCAGCGCCCATGATCGCGCAGGGCTTGCCGGCGAAGGGCTGATCGGGTGGGCGCGAGGCCCAGTCGATCGCGTTCTTCAACACGCCCGACATCGAATAATTGTATTCCGGGCAGGCGAACAGCAGCGCGTCGGCCGCGGCGATTTGCTCGCGCAATTTCTGCACCGGCGGCGGAAAGCCTTGGGCGCGGACATCCTCGTTATAGAGCGGGAACTGCGAGATATCGGCGACCTCGACGGCCATGCCCGCCGGCTTCTGCTCGATCGCGACGCGCAGCGCCGCCATGTTGTACGAGCCTTTGCGCAGGCTGCCGCAAATGGCGAGGACTTTGATGCCGCCGGCGTCGCTCATCGGAACCTCCGCGATGGACATGCCCCCACCGGAGACCCCTTATCGCACCTCTACGGCGCCGACAACCCTTACGGTTGCGCCGAGGCATTCGGGATGCGGGCGCCCTCAGCTGTACTGCGCGTACAAATTGTCCGCGCTGTTCCAGCGGATCGCGTGCATATACGCCTCGACGTAGTCGCCGGCCTTGGCGCCGTAATCCATGTGATAGGCGTGCTCGTACATGTCGAGCACGAGGATCGGCCGGCCGCCGGCCAGGGTCGTCGTGTGATCGGCGGCCCAGGCGTTGACGAGGCGCTTGTCGCGCGGATCCCAATTCAACACGACCCAGCCGGAGCCGCCGCCCTCGGCCTTGCCCATCGCGACGAATTCGGCGCGCCAGCGGTCGAGGCTGCCGAAATTGCGCGCCAGCGCCTCGGAGAGCGCCTCCCCCGGCTGACTCTCGTCACCGAGGCCGGCGAAGTACACCTCGTGCAGGATCATCGAATTGGTGGCGATCAACTCCTCGCGCTTCAGCCCGTTGATCAGGAAGCCGGGCGCTTTCGCGTAATCGAGGCCGGCAAGCTGTTCAAGGATTGCATTCAGGCGCTTCACCGCGCCGGTGTAATTGTTGTCGTAATGGCTGACCAAAAGCTTTTCTGACAGCCCTTTGATCTTTTTCGGATCGAATGGCATCGGCTTGGGGGTGAAGGTCATCGGCTTGGCTGTCGTAGGCGCCGGTGTAGTTGCCGGCGCAGGTGCAGGCGTTTGCGCGGCGGCTTCGGCAGGCCAGATTGCCGCCGCCATCGCCGCGCCGGCGGTCAGCGCCGACCCGGTCTGCACGAAACTCCGCCGGTCCAACTCTGTCGTCATTGTCGTCTCCATGCACTGTGAAACCGAATGCACCGCCTCATGGCGCGGCGAGCCCTGCAAGATAAAGGACGATCCCCGCGGCCGAGCAGGCGGCGAGCGTCTGAATCGTTCCGGTTTTGAAGCGAAAAATCGCGAAAATCGCCGCGGCCGACAGGATGAGCGCCCATGGGTTGACGCTCGCCAGCACCGGCATGTCGAAACCGACTCCGTACCAGCGCACCGGGACCGTCACGCGAAAGATCGTGTGCAAGGCGAACCAGATCGCCAGGTTGAGAATCACGCCGACCACCGCGGCGGTGATCCCGGCCAGCGCGCCGGAGAGCGGCCTGTTGTCGCGCAAGCGCTCGATGAACGGCGCGCCGAGCCCGATCCACAAAAAACACGGAACAAAGGTCGTCCAGGTCGCGAGCAGCCCGCCGAGGGTGCCGGCCACCAGCGGCGGCAATGCGCCGGGATCGCGATAAGCCGCCATGAAGCCGACGAATTGCACGACCATGACCAACGGCCCGGGCGTCGTCTCGGCCATGCCGAGCCCGTCGAGCATCTCGCCTGGCTTGAGCCAGCCATAATGCCCGACCGCCTGCTGCGCCATATAGGCGAGCACCGCATAGGCGCCGCCGAAGGTGACGACCGCCATTTTTGAGAAGAACAAGCCGATATCGGTAAAGGTGTGGCCGATGCCGAGCGTGGCGAGGATCGCGACGACCGGCCCCAGCCACAGCACGAGCCAGATCGCCGACACGCGCAACGCGCGTCCGATCGTCGGGCGGGCATGCTCGGGCAACTCGTCGCCGAGCCGGCTGTCATCGGCAACCGCCGCACCGGACGAGCCGTGGCTCTCGCCGACGACAAAAGCGGCCGAGCCGGCGCGCGCGCCGACAAACCCGATGACCCCCGCCGCGAGCACGATCAGCGGAAACGGCACACGGCTGAAAAAAATCGCGACAAAGGCGAGCGCCGCGAGCGCCATCATCGCGCCGCTCTTCAAGGCGCGGCTGCCGACCCGGTAAACCGCGAACAGCACGATCGCCAACACCGCGGCCTTGAGCCCGAAAAACACCGCCTCGACAATCGGCACCTGGCCGTACAGCGCGTAGATCCAGCTCAACGCCATGATCGCGATGATGCCGGGCACGACGAACAAGCCGCCGGCGACGATCGCGCCTGGCCAGCGATGCATCAGCCAGCCGATATAGGTCGCCAGCTGCTGCGCCTCCGGGCCCGGCAAGAGCATGCAGTAGCTTAGCGCGTGCAGAAAGCGGCGCTCGCCGACCCAGCGCTTCTCGTCGACAATGATGCGGTGCATGACCGCGATCTGCCCGGCCGGGCCGCCGAACGACAAGGCCGCAACACGCAGCCACACGCGCAGCGCCTCGCCGAACGAGACGCCGTGCGCCGGCAGCGGTTTGGCTGCGCCGTTGGCGGTCAGGTCTGCCACGATCTTTTCCTTTTTCAGGCTGCCGCGGGCGTCCAATTGTGCTTCTCGTCCTGACAGCTGCGGCACCAGGCGTAGAAGGCATCGTACATCGTAAAGCCATGTTCGAGCATGTCGTGGTCGCTCGCGAAATTCGCCGACAGCCCGAGTGACAAGGCCAACAGGCCCGCCGATTGCGGCGCCAGCTCCGGCCGCGACGTGTCGGCGCCGCGCACGATGACCGCGAGGTGGTTCAGCGCCGCATCCTCGATGCCGTAAATCCGCAGAAACAGATCGAAACTGCACAGCTCGCCGTCATGCGAGAACGGCTCGGCGCCCGGTATGTCGTAGGCAACCGCGCCGGTGACGCGAGTCACATCGAACACCCGCTCGGTCGGGACATAGAGAAATTTCGCTTCCGGGTCGATGAAGCGGCGGATCAGCCACGGGCAGGCGATGCGGTCGATTTTCGGCCGCTCGCGCGTAACCCAGCCATGCGCGCCAGCCGCGACCTTCTTGCGCATCGGCAGCCCGCGTTCGGCCCAGCCGGCGATGCCATGTTCGAGAAAGCACGCGTCGACACCGATACCGCGCAGGCTCGCCGCCGTGTCGCGGCTGACCTCCTGGCCATGCGCGCAATAGACGACGAGGGATTGGCCCCGTTGGAGGTGACGACTCCAATCGCCAATCTCTGCCGGATCGCGGCGCACCGCGGCCACGAGCATTCGCTCGCCGGCATCGAAGGCGGCGGCGCGGCGCACATCGACGACCAGCGGCGCGGCCGCGATGCCGATACGTTCGTAAAGAGAGGCTGCTGAAACGGAAAAACGGCCTTCGTCCATGGGGCGCTCCTCGCGGTGCGAGTGGCGCAGAACTTGGACGAACGGCCGTCTGACGGGGCGTCTGCAATGACCCCGTGACGCGACATGTAGGCGATCATGTCATCGCCGACAAGCCCGAAATTCTGTGTAACGGCAGGTTGACTTCCGACCGAGGCCCAGGACCGTCGCCTGCTGTTGCGGCTGTTGATGGCGGTGCCGAACAGCCGCGCCCCCCGACGGCCGCGAGATCCCGTGGCGCAACATCGAGGCGGGCGCCCTGCGCGGCGGCATCGGCCAAACCCAAACCACGCCGGTGGGCTAGTCGCTCGGCGCACTGGCCTGACCCAACCGGCGATAGAACAGCCGATTTTGCGCTGGCTGCATTTGCAGCGCCCTTTGCAGCTATTGTTCGCCCTGAGGTTGAATAGCCCCCTCCCGGACGTCCAGCAAAGGGCTCGCGCGTATTCGGTTGCTGAAGCCTCATCACCGCGCCCGGATGCTCTGCTTCCGACCGTCGCGTGGCCGGACTGTAGAACAAAATAGCAACAAAAATGGGCGGTTTCAAGCGGAAGAACCTCGTGGTGGCCTGAGGTGTCCCCGAGTTGGTTTTAGAGTAACTCGGGAAGCCCCGAGATGCCATACGGCCATCTCGGGGCAGCAGAATTTTGGTTAACAAAGGTTGACGAGCCGAGTAGAATGTCTTAAAACAAAATCGCCCGGTCAGCTTGCGGCTGAACCGGGCGATCCCAAGCGGCCCGAGGGCCACCTGTTGGCGTCTCTACCTTAACCCCTGGGGCCCGCTAGCGTAAATCCCACTACGAGGAGAGGACCCCATGGAGACGGTACTAAATCCCACCGACGGCCATTTGGTCGCTGGCGTTTACATCAGCGCCCATCAATTCTTGGGTCGAGTGAAAGCCACCCAGCTGTTTCAGATCACCAAAAACCCCCGTGATTCCGAAGACCGCAAGCAAGTTGCTGGAAACAAAGAGCTTCAAGATCTCCGGGAGATACGGGAGGAAGTTCAAAGGCTCTTTGCCGGCGCGAAGGCGAAAAACGTAGCTCCTTATACGGACTACGTCATTGCGGTGCACAGCGGTCAAGTAGACGGCATAACGCCGCCAATAATCCTGTATTCTGAGGACGCACTCCCCACTTCGCCGCCCGATCAATACGGCAGCGGGCTCATCCAGGTTCCCTTTGACAAGAAACTGGTCGCAATAGACGGAGAAACCCAACTTGCGGCGCGTTTTGAGGCTGCAAACCGCGTACCCGAAACAAAAAACGAGTATGTGGCGATCTACATCTGTCACGGCAAAGACAAGCTGTGGGCTCGTCAATGCTTTCATGACCTAAACGTGCTTGGCGTGAAACCCAATGCTGCGCTGAGCATCGGCATGGATGCCCGAGATCCGCTCACTAGAGTGGCTCGCGAAGTGGAACGTCAGGTCGCGTTCTTTCGGAATCGCGTTAACAAGACGCGGCGCCAGCTCGGCGTCGCGGATACTGACGTCCTCACGATCACTGCATTGCGAGGCGCTTGCATTACGTTGGCCGAGGGCATTGCTGGGATACGCTATGGGACAAAACCCGTACCAATGCCCGAAGCCGAGACTGAGCGAGCACTCGAAGTCGCGATTGATTGGTTTGCAGCAGTTGCGGATGCGATCGGGCCGGCGATGGAAGATCGTATTCGGAAGCTCGCTTCTGCGCCGACCGTACTGGCCGCAATCGGAGCAATGGGCCATGAACTGGTCAATGTCGACGACCGGGAGTTGCGCGCGTCGAGAATGGCCGCATTGATCAGGAAGCTCCGTACAGTCGACTGGAACCGTGGGAAGCACTGGGAAGGGATCGCCGGAAAATTCACCCCAAAGGGCGTCTTCTCGGTTGGTGGAAGCAAGGAGACGGCCTACGCCGTGTATGAAGCGCTCAACGACGAAACGTCTCCTGGGTACGTGAATGTCCGCACGCACGCCGGTGCAGCACAAGCGGCAGACTAGCGGCCAGCAATGGATGTGAGTTGCGGTTCCAACCGCAGCTCACATTCGTGGCCACGTTCCAGAGGTTTAAAGATGCCACGGTATGTCATTGAGCGGCAGTTTCTCGTGCCGATGTATGAGCATATTTTCGTCGAAGCGCCGAGTTTCGAGGAGGCATGTCGGGAAGCGCTCGATGATTACGCGCAGCCGTGGGGCGACGACGCCAAACTCGATTGGGAGAGCGCCCAGCCGACCACGATCGCGCAGGCTGTCGAGATACCGGAACACCTCATGCCCGAGCTGACATCCGCAGAGGACGCGGATCAGTACGGCCTATCAAACGTGCTTTACGACTCCGGGCTTGAACTGCCGCCGATCCCAGAGGGAATCACCGACAGTCCTGAAGAGCACCCTACGGGTATCGGCTTCTCTTGATTTCCTCGCTCCGTGAAATCATTCTCTGATCAGAGTTGATTTAGGACGGAGCCGATGCGGAAGCAGGATGCGGCATTGTTCACGCCGGCCGAGGCGGCGGTGTTGAGCCGGCTGAGCCTCAAGGCGGTGAACAACGCGATCGACAAGAAGACCGTCGCGGCGCGCCGCACGAAGGCGGGGCGGCTGCTCGACGAGCCGGCCATCGTCTACCTGTCGCTGGAGCGGCGGCTGGCGGGCGACACGACGCCGGAGTTCCGCCGGCGGCTCTCCGCCGCGATCGCGGCGGCGCCGAAGCGGCGGGTCGTCAGCGTCGGCGCGCTGAAGGTGGATGTCGGCGAATCCCGTCGCGAGGTCATGGAGCGCGTCAAACAATTGCGCCGCGCCGGCCGCCTCGTGACCGTCAATCCCGAGATCATGAGCGGCAACCCGGTGTTTCGCGGCACGCGGGTGCCGGTGCATCAGATCGCCGAGCTGCTGGGCAAAGGCGAAACCGTCGAGCGGCTGCGCGAGGACTACCCGCGGGTCAGCGAAGAAATGATCCGGCTCGCGCCGATCTACGCGGCGGCGCATCCGTTGCGCGGCCGCCCGCGCAAGCAGCCGTGGCACGGCTGGAAGCCGATCGTGACGTGGCGCATACCGCTGTCAGATCTAGAGTCGTGCTGAGCGGACTGTCACCATACGCGGTTCATCACATTGAATCGAATTCTTAATCCGTCATCCTCGGGCTTGACCCGAGGATCCACGGGTTTTTTCTTCGTGGATGGCCGGGTCAAGCCCGGCCATGACGAATGAGAGAAGTGCCTCAATCCGTCACTGCTTTACGCGATGCGGTTATCAGGATTGTTTCGCTTGCAAAGACGTGCGTCTCCGTGGCCTCGGTGTCTCTGTGGTGAACTACCGCGCCTTCACATATCCCGCGGCGGTTTGGCCGGCGAGGCGGCCGAACACGGCGCCGGCCATCAGCCCGGTGCCGCTGGCGTAATTGTGGTAGTAGAGCCCGCCGACCATCTCGCCGGCGGCGAAGAGGCCGGGGATCGGCCGGCCCGTCGTGTCCTCCACCTCGGCGTCGTTGGTGATCTTGAGCCCGCCAAAGGTGAAGGTGATGCCGGTCGTCACCGCATAGGCCTCGTAGGGCGGCGTGTCGAGCGGCTGTGCCCAGTTGGTCTTGTCGATCGGCAACCCGCTTGTCGCGAGCCCGTCATGGAGGTTCGGGTTGAACGGCACATCGGGGCGCGGCGCCGTGTTGAAGGCGCGCACTGTCTCCAAGAAACCGCGCGCGTCCACGCCCTCCAATCGCGCGGCGAGGGCCTCCAGCGTGTCGGCCTTTTCCTTGGTCGTGCGCGGGATGCGGTATTCGTCGCGCAGCAAATGCACGGTCTTCTGGTCGAAGACCTGCCAGGCGAACATGCCGGGCTGCTTGAGGATCTCGCCGCCGTATTTGGCATAGGTGTAGCTGTGAAAATCGGCGCCCTCGTCGAGAAAGCGCTGTCCCTTGGCGTTGACGACGATGCCGAAAGGGTAGCCGTGCTTCTGGAAGCGGTCGCCGACATCGAGATCGCCGACCGGCGGCGCGTTCAGATCCCACGCGCAGGCATGCGCGCCCGACCAATGCCCGGCCGCCGCCGCGCCGATGTCGAGCGCCATCTTGAGTCCCTGCCCGGTGTTGAAGCGGGAGCCCCTCACCTTCGCGAGGTCCCAGCCCGGCCCGAGATAGCGGGCGCGCATCTCGGCGTTGGCCTCGAACCCGCCGCAGGCCAGCACGACCGCGCGCGAGCGCAGATCGACGAGGCGGCCCTGATGGCGCACCCTCACCCCGGCGATCCCGTTGTCGCCCTGCAACAACGCGACGGCCGGCGTGTCGTAGAGCACGCGGATCTGTTCGCGGTCGGCGCGGCCGGCCAGCGCCTTGATCAATTCCTTGCCGCCGCCCCAGATATGGCAGGCTAGCCCGCCCCAGAATTTGAACTTGCCGTCGATTCGGAACGCCTGGCGCCCGAGCCCCAACTGAAAGCGCACGCCCTGGGCGCGCATCCACCGCGCGGTGTCGAAGCTCCGCGTGATCAGGATTTCGGTGAGGTCCGGGTCGCAGCGGTATTCGGTCATGCGGCCCATATCGTCGTAATACTGCGCGGCGGTGTAGGTGCCGACATCGACATTGTGCAATTCGTGGTCGTTGATGTCGGGGATCAGTTGCGCGAGGTCGTCGAAGCCGTCATAGACGACGCGGAACGCGCCGCCGGTGAACGCCGAATTGCCGCCGCGCCAGTGCTCGGGCGAGATCTCCAATTGCAACACCGAGGCGCCGTTTTCCCGGGCCGACAGCGCGGCGCAGGTCGCCGCATTGCCGGCGCCGACGACGATGACGTCATGCTCGGTAATGTCCATGGCCCAGGCTCTCCAAACTAGCGATGCACATGGGCCTCTCGTGGCCGCTGGATCAACGCCGCGTGTCCTTCGAGACGCCCGCTGCGCGGGTTCCTCAGGATGAGGATTTTCCTAAATCCATCGACAATCTACCTCATCCTGAGGAGGCGCGAAGCGCCGTCTCGAAGGACGCACGGGGGAAATGCAGGCCCCTATAGGATGAGTTGAGCGACGCGAAACCCATCGCGGGTAGTGCCGCGGAAGGGTGGGTCCCGGCGTGCGCCGGGACGACGGTTTAGGTGGGGTCAGATCGGCGGATATTTGAACCATTCCGGCGGCAATTCGCGGTCCGGCGAGCCGTCGTCCGCCGGCGGAACGAGGCGGTCCAGCGCATCGCGCACCGCCCGCAGGATACCCGCCAGGACATTTGTCGAAACGCCGCGCCCCGGGACGGCGGCGCGCTCGAACCTCGCTGCAATGGCGGACATCAGCCCCTCCAGAACGGCTTGTTGATCTCGCGCCAGACATCGCCGCGAGTGACGCCGATGTCGCGCAGCATGCGGTCGTCGAGCTTGGCGAGTTCCGCGCGGCTGCGGCTGCGCCGGCGCCACTCCTGCAGCAGCGCGCCGACAAAGCTCAGCCCTTGCCGCAGTCGAGGAGCCAAACCGCGGCGTCGCGCGTTCGGCGACACCCGGGTGATGCGGCCCGTCGCCGGGCCGAGCGAAATTGCCTTCATGTGACACTCCCGTTTGTTGGCGAGCCGAGATCGATCGGCTCCGCGCCTTCACCCGTGTCAAACCTATGGTCACCGCGGCATCGGCTCTATCCGGTTCTTGCTGTCTTGCTCGCGCGGCCGCGCCGCCTGCCGCGATGGGCGGAAGATACGCATGCGGGCCCGCAATCGTTTCGGGATCGGCCGTAGGATCGAGGCCAACAAGCACGCGAAAGCCGGGCGCCGAGGCTTCGTCGGACGGGCCGAGCGCAGCGAAACCCATCATCGGCGGTGCCGTGGCGCTCATGGTGGGTTACGCTTCGCTAACCCACCTACGAGACGGAGAGGGATCATGGCCGGGGAGACGGTAAGGCTGGCGGAATATGCGGCGGGGCTGCGGTACGAGAATTTGCCGCCGGCGGTCGTCGCCGCAGCCAAGGACGCGATCAGCGACACGGTCGCCGCGTGCATCTGCGGCAGTTCGCTGCCGTGGAGCCGCATCGTCATCGAGTACGCCGAGCGCACCGGCCCCGGCGGCGCGTCCCGCATCCTCGGGCGCGGCAGCGCGGTGCAGGCAAACGCGGCGGCGCTCGCGAACGGCGCCCTGGCGCACGCCTTCGAATTGGATAGCCTGACCCGGCCCGGCGCCGGCGCGCATCCCGGCGCAACGGTGCTGCCGCCGGCCCTCGCGGTGGCGCAACAGATCGGCGCGGTGAGCGGCCGCGCGCTGATCGCGGCGTTTGTCGCCGGCAACGAAATCATGATCCGCATCGGCCGCGCCACCGGCCACACCAACGAGGCGCGCGGCTTTCACGCGCCGGGCACGACCGGGCCGTTCGGCGCGGCGGTCGCGTGCGGCCATCTGCTCGGGCTCGATGCCGCAAAGATGACCAACGCGATCGGCATCGCCGGTTCGCTCGCCGGCGGGCTCCTCGAATTCGCCCGCGGTGACGGCGGCATGGTCAAGCGGCTGCATCTCGGGCGCGCTTCCGAAGCCGGAGTCCTGGCCGCCAGCCTCGCGCAGGCCGGCTTCACCGGGCCGCGTACCGTCATCGAAGGCCAGTTCGGGTTCCTGCGCGTGTTCTGCACCGAGTTCGACGAGAGCCTCCTGACGCAAGGGCTCGGTCAGGATTTCGTCACCACCTCCACGGTGCTGAAGCGCTACCCGGTGCATGCGACGGCGCATGCCGCGGTGCGTGCCGTGCGCGACTTGCAGTCCGAGCATCGCTTCACTGGGACCGAGGTCGAGGCGATCATCGTCACCGGCAATCGGCGCATGGTCGAGCGGCACGCGATTGCCGAACCGGCCGATCTGATGCTGGCGCAATATTCGATCCCGTTCTGCGTCGCGCTGGCCTTGTTCCGCGAGGCGCGCGACCCCGAGAGCTACGACGACAGCGCGCTCGCCGACCCGCAGATCCGCGCCTTAACCCGCCGCGTGCGCATCGTGCCGGAAACCGGCGGCGGGCACGGCGCGATGGGCAGCACGGTGACCGTGACCTTGGCCGACGGCCGCCGCTTCGAAACGCATGTCGACAGCGGGTTGCTGGAACCGGGCGAGCTCGCGGACAAATTCACCCGGCTGACCCGCGGCGCGCTGGGCGACGGCGGGGCGCAGCGCCTGTTCGCACGCTTGCAGAAGCTGGATGACGAGGCGAGCCTCGACTGGCTCGGCAAGCCCGAATAACTGGCCGAAGGCCAAACAACGCTTCACCACGAAGGAACGCAAAGGGCACGCGAAGGTCACGATGGCTCCGGGCCGTGGCGGCCTTTGTGGAGTCCTTCGTGTCCTTTGTGGTGAAATTTTATTTGATCGGTCAGGACGCGGCAGCCTGGTAGCGGCCTTTCCAGCGACCGCCGCGGCCGCGCCAGAACTGCACCGCCGAGCCGATCGTCGCGGCGGTGTAGAACAGCGCGATCAGCGGCAACAGCGGCGCGAGCCAAACCGGGCAGCGGTAGAACCGCAGTATCGGCAGATACGCAAGGCTCATCGCCAACCAGGCGATGCCGCCGATCATCATGCCGATGACGGAGCCCGACAGCAGCAACAGCGGCGGCGCGACGAAGATGACGAGCAGCGCGACGACCATGCCGATCAGCGCCGCGGCCGAATAGCCGAGCTGGGCAAAGGCGCAGCGCGCGATCATGTCCCACAGCGGGCGCCACGAGCGGTATTCGCGCACGCTGATCGTGTCGCGTGTCGCGCCCAGCCACACACGCCCCCTCGCCTTTACCCGCCGCGCCAGCGCGCAATCGTCGATGATCTCGCCGCGAATGCTGTCGATGCCGCCGATCTCCTCCAGCGCCTCGCGGCGGATCAGCATGCAGCCGCCGGCCGCCGCCGCGGTGCGCGCGCGTGGGTCGGCGACCCAGCGCGGCGGGTACAGCATGAAGAAGAACCACACGAAGGCCGGGACCAGCAGCCGCTCCCATGCGCTCGCGCAATGCAGCCGCACCATCAGCGAGGCGAGCTCGTAGCCGCCGCTCTGTGCCCGGGCGACGAGCGCGGCGAGAGCATGCGGCGCGTGCACGATATCGGCGTCGGTCAGCAGCAGATAATCAGGCGCCCGCCCTTGAGCGATCCTGATGCCCTGGCGAACCGCCCACAGCTTACCGGTCCAGCCCGGCGGCATCGGCGAGCCCCCGATGACGGTCAGCCGGTCGGCGGATCCGGCCAGCGCCGCCTCACGCGCCGCCGCCGCGGTATCGTCGGTGCTGTGGTCATCCACGACGATGATGTTCAGCTCGCCGGGATAGTCCTGCGCCAGCAGGGAGCGGACCGCGCGGCCGATCACCTCGGCTTCGTCGCGCGCCGGGATGACCGCGAACACCGAGGGCGCCGGCGACGGTGTCGCAGCCGCCGCATCGTCGCGCACCCGCCAGAACCGGCCGCGGAACGCGATCAGATAGAGCCACGCCGCGGCCGCGATGATGCCGATGATCGCCGCAATCATCCGCTTTACCTGCCCGATTGGCGCGATGTGAGCAACAACTCGCCAGAGGTCATATTGCCGGCGGGTCCCTCCCTCCGTCGTCCCGGCGCAAGCTGGGACCCACTAATCCGAGGCACGCGCGGCTGAAAGGTGGGTCCCAGCTTTCGCCGGGACGACTGTTTGGGACAGGCCTCAGTAAAGCGTGTTGAAAACGTGAGAAGCTCAAACAGAGATAATTCTTTTGATATCAGCCCACGCGGTAAAGCCATGACCACAGACACTCTCGCCAAGCAAACCGAGTCGCTCCTCGGCGATTTCGGAATCGATCGCGGTATTCTAACCGAGGGGGATTTGGCCGTCGTTTCGCCGATTGATGGGACGCGCATCGCGTCGCTGCGCCGAAACACGCCGGACGATCTCGACCGGATGATCGCCGCCGCCGAGCGCGCGTTTCTCATGTGGCGCACGGTGCCGGCGCCGCGCCGCGGCGAGCTGGTGCGCCTCTATGCCGAGCAATTACGACAACACAAAACCGCGCTCGGCCGGCTCGTGTCGATCGAGGCCGGCAAGATCCTCGAAGAGGGCCAGGGCGAAGTGCAGGAGATGATCGACATCTGCGATTTCGCGGTCGGCCTGTCGCGCCAGCTCTACGGCAAGGTCATCGCCAGCGAGCGGCCGGGCCACCGCATGCTCGAAAGCTGGCACCCGCTGGGGCCGGCGGGGATCATCACCGCCTTCAATTTCCCGGTCGCGGTGTGGTCGTGGAACGCGGCGCTAGCCTTGGTGTGTGGCGACCCGCTGATCTGGAAGCCGTCGGACAAGACGCCGCTCTGCGCGCTCGCCTGCGACGCGCTGCTGGCGCGCGCGATCGAACGCTTCGGTGACGTGGCCGAAGAATTGCGCAACGGCTTAAGCCAGGTCGCGATCGGCGGCGCCGAACTCGGCGAGGCGCTCGCCGACGACCGTCGCGTGCCGCTCGTCAGCGCCACCGGCTCGACCCGCATGGGTGCGCTGGTCGGCCCGCGCGTCGCGCAGCGCTTCGGCCGCACGATCCTCGAACTCGGCGGCAATAACGGCATGATCGTCGCGCCCTCGGCCGATCTCGATCTGGCGCTCAGGGCGATCCTGTTCGCCGCGGTCGGCACCGCCGGGCAGCGCTGCACGAGTTTGCGCCGCCTGATCGTGCATGAGGATATTGCAGAGGCGCTTGTCGAGCGGCTGAAGCGCGCCTATGCGCAGGTGAAGATCGGCAATCCGCTTGAGCCCGGCACCTTGGTCGGGCCGCTGATCGGCGAGGCGGCGTTCACCGGCATGCAGCAGGCTCTCGGTGAGGCGGCGAGTGACGGCGGCCAGGTGTATGGCGGCGAGCGCGTCCTGACCAAGCAGTGGTCCGACGCGTATTACGTCCGCCCCGCGCTCGTCGAGATGCCGCGGCAGACCGACATCGTGCGGCGTGAGACCTTTGCGCCGATCCTCTATGTGATGCGCTACCGCGACCTCGACGCCGCGATCGCGATGCACAATGCGGTGCCGCAAGGGCTCGCCTCCAGCATCTTCACGACCGATCTGCGCGAGGCCGAACTCTTCACGTCGGCCGCCGGCAGCGATTGCGGCATCGTCAACGTCAATATCGGGCCGAGCGGGGCGGAGATCGGCGGCGCCTTCGGCGGCGAGAAGGAGACAGGGGGCGGCCGCGAAGCCGGCAGCGATTCGTGGCAGGCCTATATGCGGCGCATGACGACGACGATCAATTACTCGCGCGACCTGCCCTTGGCGCAGGGCATCAAGTTCGACATCGAAAACTCCCAGTAATTGGCCGTACCGCTGTAAGCTCCTATATTATGACCATAGTGGTCATGGAGTGGGCAAATGGGCGGACCGGTTTCCATAGCTGAGGCGAAGGCGCGTTTCGCCTCGCTCATTGATCGAGCCCAGGCGGGTGAAAAGATCATTGTAACGCGCAACGGCAAGCCGGTGGCGTGCCTAGGGCCGTTGCCAAAGCCCGAGCCGGTAGTATTCGGCGATTTAGAGGGTCTTTACCTCGCCGACGATCTCAGCATCCCTGAGGAGATCATTGATGAATTCTACCGAAAGCGGTCGTGACGCGCATCTTGCTCGACACGCATGTGCTGCTCTGGACGCGCCTGACGCCCAGGCGCTTGAATGGACGCGAGCGGGCCGCGATCAGGGACGCCTCGCAGCGATTTGTAAGTATCGTTTCTCTTTGGGAAATCGGGATTCTGCTTTCCCTCAGCCGCGTGACAGCCGATCCGCACTTGTTTCAGATTCCACAGGGGTTTGAATTACTTCAGGTTCTTCCTGAACACTGTGAAGCAGTGGCTAGCTTGCCGCAGCACCACCGCGATCCGTTCGATCGGATGCTGATCGCGCAAGCGCGCATCGAGGAACTGACGTTCGTAACGCGTGATCGCGACATTGTCGCGTATCGCTCCATCGGACTAGCCCTCCTGCCGCAGAGAGCCCGTTGAGCTTAACTGCCAGTGGCGGCGATTGCGGCGGTGACGGCGCGCAGGCTCGGGGCCTCGTCGAGCTGCAACAAGAGGCGCTGAACCCGATCGACTTGTGCCGCCGGCAGCGCGCGGCCGGCGCAATCGGCGAATTTGCCGAGCAGCGCCTCTTCGGGCAGCGGGTTGTCAGGGCCGCGGCCGAGCGCCGCCCCGACCCGCTGCGCGATCGTCCTCCCATCGTCGAAGGTGATTCGAACCTCGGCGCCGAGATGCTCGTCCGCGGCGGCATTCATCTCCGGATGCGGCGCCGCGTGAATGCGCTGCATCATCCTCCTCACCGCCGGGTCGCGGAACGCCTCGCCCTCGAAATGCTCGAGGCGGATGCGGCCGTCGAGCAGCGCGCGAGCGAGGCAGTATTGCACGCTGAATTTGGCGTCGAGCCCGCTTTGCGGGTCGGGGCGGTCGGTGTGCGCGAGGCGGCGCGGATGCGTCCAGGAATCGATGCGCGCGACCCGTTCCGGCGTGATGTCATGTTCCGAGCGGAGCAGCAACAGCGCGTCGATCGCCGGATGCGTGCTGCCGCAGCACGGGTGCTGCTTCACGCCAAGCCCGGGCCGCACGATGTCGTAGGGCTGTCCCCAATCGCGCAGCATAATCTCGGCGTCGAAATTTCCGGCGCCGTTGAACACCATCAGAAAACCCTGCTGGTGTTCGAGCGCGGCGTTGTTCGCGGTGAAACCGTCGCGCGCCAGCAACGCCGCTAAGAGGCCGTTGCGCGCGGTATGCCCGACATGCAGCGGCTTCGTCATCGTGCCGAAATTGGCCTTGATGCCGGACGCCAACGAGGCAGCGATCGCCAAGGCCTGCGCGGTCTTGGCGCGGTCGAGGCCGAGCAGATGGCATGACGCCGCCGCGGCGCCGAACACACCCAATGTCGCGGTCGGGTGCCAGCCCTTCTCGTAATGATGAAAATGCACGCTGCGCGCGATGCGCGTCTCGGTCTCGAACCCGGCGACATAGGCCGTAATAAAATCACGGCCGCCAATGGGCTTTTCCGGCCGGTCGAGCACCTCGCCGAGCGCGAACAGCGCCGGCAGGATCGGCGCCGAAGGATGCCCGCCCAGCGAGTTGCTGACATCGTCGAAATCGAGCGCGTGCGCTGCGGTGCCGTTGACGAGCGCGGCGTCGAGCGGCGCCGCCCGCCGGCCGCTCCCAAAGATCAAGCATGGGCCGCCGCCCGCCTCCCCGACCCCGAGCACCCCGGCGGCGATTTGCGCGCACGGCGCGCCGGCGCCGGCCAGCGTGACCCCGACCGTGTCGAGGATCGCCGCCTTGGCCCAGCGCACCGCTTCGGGAGGCAAGCCGTCGTAGCGGATCGCGCCGACGCGCTCCGCAATCCCTTCGATGATCGTCACCTGTTCGTCCTCCCGCGCACGCCAACCGCGGTCGGGCAACTTTGCTCGTCCGGCCGCTGTTTGAGTCTGGCGCATCATGCACGCCGCGAAAAGCCTGATGCCGCCGCGGGCCGGTTCCGGGGCGGTCACGTTGATGGGCCGGCTCGGCTATGCCGCGCGGGGCGTCGTTTATTTCCTGGTCGGCGCCTCGGCGCTGATCACCGCGATCAGGCCGGAACATCGCCCGGCGGGTCCGACCGAGGCGCTGCAATTGCAACACGGGCACCCGATCGGCGCGGTCTTTCTGCTCGCCGTGGCATTCGGCCTCGCCTGCCTCGCCGCCTGGTTCACGGTGGCGGGGCTCACGTCCGCCCGCCGCGCCGGCGCGCGAGACTGGTGGCATGGCGTTGGGATGCTCGGCGACGCCGTCGTCTATATCGGTTTCATGATCGATGTCGCCGGTGTCGCGCTGGGACTGTGGCATGGCGATGGCGAGCGGAGCGTCCAGTCGTGGACGGCGTGGCTCTTGGCGCAGCAATACGGCCGCCTGCTCGCCGGATTTGCCGGAACGGCGTTGCTCGTGGGCGGCATCGGGTTCCTCGTCTGGGGTCTCACCGGCAACGTCGATCGCGAAGTGGCGCTGCCGCCGGAACATAAGCGGGTGATCCGGCCCATCGCGCGATACGGCATCGCCGGACGCGGCGCGGCGGTCGCGCTGGCCGGCGGTTTTCTTCTCGCCGCCGCCATCTACGGCAACCCGTGCGAGGCGCACGAGATGGGCGGCGTATTGGCGGCGTTGCGCGGCGTCACTTATGGCCGGGTGCTGATCGGCCTGTTGGGCCTGGCCTTTATCGGCTCGAGCCTGTTCGATTTCGTCGGCGCGTTCTATCGCCGCTTCGACCCGGCCGACGCGTAAGCCGGGCGATGGTGTCGCGGTGTCAGGCGACCTCGAACAGCCCCGCCGCGCCCATGCCGCCGCCGACGCACATCGTGCAGACGACAAGCTTGGCGCCGCGCCGTTTGCCTTCGATCAGCGCGTGCCCGACCATGCGCGCGCCCGACATGCCGTAGGGGTGGCCGATCGAGATCGCGCCGCCATTGACGTTGAGCTTGTCGTGCGGGATCCCGAGCCGGTCGCGGCAATAAATGACCTGCACGGCGAAGGCCTCGTTCAATTCCCACAGATCGATGTCGTCGATCTTGAGCCCGTGCTGCGCGAGCAGCTTCGGCACCGCGAAGACCGGCCCGATCCCCATCTCGTCGGGCGCGCAGCCGGCGACCGCGATGCCGCGATAAATGCCGAGCGGCTGCAAGCCGCGGCGTTCGGCCTCCTTCTCCTCCATCAGGACCGCCGCCGAGGCGCCGTCCGACAATTGCGACGCGTTGCCGGCGGTGATGAAGCGGCCCGCCTTGACGCGCTGGCCGTCCTTGAACACCGGCTTCAACCCCGCCAGCCCGTCGAGCGAGGTATCGGGGCGGTTGCCCTCGTCCTTGTCCAAGGTCACCGATTTTTTCGAGGTCTCGCCGGTGTTGCGGTCGGTCACCAGCATCGTCGACGGCAGCGGCGCGATCTCGTCGTCGAAACGGCCGGCCTGCTGCGCCGCCGCGGTGCGCTGCTGCGAGCGCAGCGAATATTCGTCCTGCGCCTCGCGCGAGACGCCGTAGCGCTCGGCGACGTTTTCGGCGGTCTCGATCATCGTCATGTAGAGCGCCGGGATGCGCTCGACGATCGCGGGATCCTGCGCGCGGTAGCGGTTCATATGCTCGTTCTGCACCAGCGAGATCGACTCGACGCCGCCGCCGACCGCGACATTCATGCCGTCATGGATGATCTCCTTCGCGGCGGTCGCGATCGCCATCATGCCGGACGAGCACTGCCGGTCGAGCGACATCGCCGCGACGGTGTCCGGCAGTCCGGCGCGGATTGCGCTCTGCCGCGCGACATTCGACCCCTGCCCGCCCTGCTGCAACGCGGCGCCGATGATAACGTCATCAATTTCGGCCGGATCGACCCCGGCGCGCCGCACCGCCTGCGCGATCGCATGCCCGGCGAGCGCCTGCGGCTGGGTGTCGTTGAAGACGCCGCGATAGGCCTTGCCGATCGGCGTGCGGGCGGTCGAGACGATAACGGCGCTGCGCATGGGGTTTCCTCCTGGTTCCGGCTATTCGGCTGCGGCCTGCCGGTGCCGTTATACTTATCCTGGCAGGATAAGTATAACCCAGAGCGGTTTAAGCGTGCGCTCGCCTGTTCCTCATATCATCATTGAGACGGTCGTAGCCGAACGGCAGCGCCGCAGCCACAGACGAATAGACCAGCGGTCCCACGACGCGTTTTGCCTGTCGATTGCACGCGGGCCGGCGCACTGATCCGATCCGGTTCGGCTGAGCCTGCGGTGATGCCGTTACCCTCGCCGAAAGCCCGCGAGCGACATAGCATGCTCTGTGCGAAACTAAGGGCGGCCGGCGGAGGCGTCAGCTCCGCCGCTCAGCTCGAAAATTGAATAAAGTGCAGCGCCGCACCGCACCGCCGGCACGGCGCTGCTCCTTGCGCTCCCTTTTAGTAGTACCGTGCGCAGTGACCCGGCCGCCATTCACCCCAGCTGTTATAATGCGCCGGTATCCAGCGGCAGCCGCGATGCGCGACATAGCCATAGCCGCGGTATGGGTAGGCGTAACCCCGGTGCGGGCTGAACGCGCCCGTCACGGCGCCGACCGTGCCGCCAACCAACGCCCCGGTCGCGGCACCGCGACCGCCGCCGGCGATCGCGCCGAGAGCGGCGCCCGCTCCGGCACCCACCAGACCGCTGCCGACATCGATCTGTGCGTAGGACGGGGCCGCCGAAAGCAGCGCGACTGCCACAAATCCGGACGCAAGCAATGACCTCATGGTTCACCTGTCGTCGAAGCCGAACGCTCTCTAAAAACAGGCAAGCGCAAATATTGTTCCTCGCGTTTTGCGTTCGAGGCGGTGGGGTACCATCCAGTCACTGAAACGGCGCCCGGGCGTCATTCCCGCCCTCTTACCGGCCGGCTTATGCAGCCGGTCTGTCCTCGGCGATGTCGCGCTGGATCTTCTGGAGGATCTCTTCGAGCGAGAGTTCCCGCGCCGCCTCCCGCAAGACGGGTGACTGAACACACTCCGCCGCCGGCGCGGCCGGAACGGCTTTCTTCTCCTCGGTGAGCACCTGGTCGAGCATGCCGAGGAGTTCGTCCTTGGAGAGCTCCGGTTTCGCGCGCTGCTCGGCCGCGGGTGCGGTCAGAGCCTTTGCCATCGCGTCGCACTGGCGGGCGAGGTCGAGCAATCCGTCATGCACCGATGACCGCTGCTGCCGTTCGGCCAATTGCCGATAGCGAGCGGCTTGGGTGCGGTAATGGTCGATCAGCTCCTTGCGCGGCACCGTAACCGGGTCGCGCAGGAACGGGGCTGGGGCGGGTTGGGACATGCGCCGGCGAAGATGCCCAGAATATCGTTGAGATTTTATTGATCGAGCGGAAAAAAGGGCGCCCATCGTGGGCCGACACCCCCTATTCGCCGCTCCGCTGCCCTCTTCGAAATCCGGCGAACGCGCCGAAACCGGCATTGCCGGCGGTGCCCAGAGGGGAACCGCGAAACCCGCATGAATGTTCGGATTTCGGTGGTGGGCGCGACAGGGATTGAACCTGTGACCCCACCCGTGTGAAGGGTGTGCTCTCCCGCTGAGCTACGCGCCCGGTCCGGTGGTCCGGCCCGGGCATTTAGGGGGGCGCCCTGAGGGCTGTCAAGGCGCCGGGCCGGCAAACGGTCGCGTGCGCCCTGGCTTGGTCGGGAGGTGCGCGGATGGCGTTTCGGTCCCGTTTTCTGCCCCTGTTTCTACCGCTGTCTCTCCCCGCCCTTCTAGTCCTGATCGCGAGCCCCGCGATCGCGGCCGACAAGATCACGATGCGCATCGAGGTGACCGGGATCGGCGGCATGCCGGTCGCGACCGACCATACGGTGATCGAAGAGAGCGGCAACACCTATGCGATCGCCGGCGATCTGCAGACGACCGGGCTCGCCGTGCTGTTCCAGAAATTCCAGAGCAAGTCCAGCGTGCATGGCCGCCTGCAAGGCAGCAGCGGCGCGCAGCCGGACGCCTACATGGCCGATGTGCGGCGCGACAATGGCGAGCGCCACGACAAGGTCGATTTCCGCACCGGCGCGGTCGCGGCCGGCAGCTCGACGGTTCCGGTAAAGGCCGAAGGCGCGGCGGCGCCGACCCGCGACACGGTCGATCCGTTGACCGCGTATTTCCTCGTCGAGCGGCGCTTGGGTCAGGGCGGCAATTGCACGATGAAGGTGCCGGTGTTCGACGGCCGGCATCGCTACGATCTCAAGTTCACCGATGCCGGGGAGCAGAAATTGTCGGCGAGCAACGGCCAGCATTACAGCGGCGATTCTCACGCCTGCAAAATGACGCGCGAGAATGTCGCCGGTGCTACCGACAAGGACAAAGTGGAGATGCCGCAGCGCGGCACGGTCTGGTACGCGCGCGTCGCGCCGGGCGATCTGTTGCTGCCGGTGAAGCTGGAAATGGTGACCGATGTCGGCACGGTGACCGGGCATCTCGCGGAGATGCACGGCCGCGGCGCCGACCTCAAATTCGGCGATCCGAAGGTCAAGGGGTGAGCCCGAGCCTCTCCAGCGCCTCGGGAAGCTCGGTAAAGCGGTCGAGCACTGCCGCCGCGCCGAGCGTCGCCGGGTCGACCCGCGCATAGCCGTAGCGCATCAAAATGAGCGGCAGCCCGGCGGCATGCGCCGCGGCGGCGTCGTTTTCGTTGTCGCCGATCATCGCGGCGCGCTCCGGCCGGCCGCCAAGCTCGGCGATCAGCCCCAGCAGATGACCGGGATCCGGCTTCCTGACCGCGAAACGGTCGCCGCCGGCGATGCCCTCGAACAGATCCAACAGATCGAGCCCGCGCAACACCGCCAGCGTCGCGCGCTCGGCCTTGTTTGTGCACACCGCGGTGCGGTAGCCGCGCCGCCGCAATTCGACGAGCGTGTCCCGCACCCCCGGATAGGGCCGGCTCAGATTCGCCGCGTTCGCCTCATAGATGGCGAGAAACCGCGGCAACGCTTCGTTCGCCTCGGCCGCATCGGCGCCGCGCGCCGCGAAGCCGCGGGTCACCAGGGCCGGAATGCCGTCGCCGACCATGCGCTGCACCTCGCGGGGCGCGAACGGCATGTGCCCGTGCTCGCGCAGCACCTCGTTCAGCGCGTTCGCGAGGTCAGGGACGGTGTCGATCAGCGTGCCGTCGAGGTCGAAGACCAGCAGAAAATTGCGCATTAACTGAGACTCTGCGCCGCGCTCGTCATAAATCGCAATAATCTGTGTGTTGGCCTTTGGCAGGCATCATGCAACCCTTTTGCCCATGATCGTGTTTCGTTCGCTTAGAGCCGCCCGATGAGCAAAGCCGGTTTCGCCGCCCTTATCCTCGCCGCCGGCGAGGGCACGCGCCTCAAATCGGCGGTCCCGAAGGTATTGCACGAGCTTGCCGGCTGGCCGCTGATTCGCCACGTTACCGAGGCCTTGCGGCCGCTCGGACCGGCCGAGACGGTCGTCGTCATCGGACCGGGCATGGAGGCGGTCGGCCGCGCCGTCATGCCCGCCAAGACCGCGGTCCAGTCGCCGCCGCGCGGCACCGGCGATGCGGTCAACGCCGCCCGGGCGGTGCTGGGCCCTCGGCTCGCCAAGGGTGACATCGCCGATGTCTTGATCCTCTACGGCGACACGCCGCTGCTGCGCCCGGAAACCCTGGAAGCCCTGCTCAAGGAGCGCCGCCGGGCGCCGGGCGCCGCGATCGCCGCCGCCGGGTTCCGCCCGGCCGATCCGAGCCCCTACGGCCGCTTTATCCTCGATCCGGACGGCAGCCTCGCACGCATCGTCGAGGCGCGCGATGCGACCTCCGACGAGCGCAAGATCGGGCTGTGCAACGGCGGCATCATGGCGGTCGATGCGCGCCATCTGTTCGATCTCGTGGCTAAGATCGGCAACGACAACGCCAAGCGCGAATTCTACCTGACCGACATCGTCGCGCTGGCCCGTGCGGCTGGCCTCGCCTGCCGCGTCGCCGAACTCCCGGCCGAGGAATTGGTCGGCATCAACACGCGCGCCGAACTGGCCGAGGCGGAAGCGATTCTGCAGCGGCGGCTGCGGCTTCGCGCGATGGAAAACGGCGCCACCCTCATTGCGCCCGACACCGTCTTCCTGTCGGCCGACACGCGGCTCGGCCGCGACACCGTCGTCGAGCCCAATGTCGTATTCGGCCCCGGCGTGTCGGTCGCCGACAATGTCCGCATCCGCTCGTTCTCGCATCTCGACGGCGCGACGATCGCCGAAGGCGCGATCGTCGGCCCGTTTGCACGGCTACGCCCCGGCGCGGTGCTGGAGGCCGATGTGCATGTCGGCAATTTTGTCGAGGTCAAGGCGAGCCGGCTCGGCAAGGGCGTCAAGGCCAGTCACCTCTCCTATCTCGGCGACAGCGAGGTGGGCGCCGGAACCAATATCGGCGCCGGCACGATCACCTGTAACTATGACGGCTTCAACAAGCATCGGACGGTGATCGGCAAGGAGGCATTCATCGGCTCGAATACCGCCTTTGTCGCGCCGGTGACGGTCGGCGACGGCGCCTATGTCGCGACCGGCAGCGTCGTCACCGTGGACGTGCCGAAGGATGCGCTCTCGATCGCGCGGGCGCGACAGGTCGACAAACCCGGCCGCGCCGCCGAACTCCGCGCCAAACTCAGGGGAAAGAATCGCTGATGTGCGGCATCATCGGGATCATCGCGAAGAAACCGGTCGCCACCGAACTGGTCGGCGGCCTCAAGCGTCTTGAATACCGCGGCTACGATTCGGCCGGCATCGCTACCTTGATCGACGGCCGTATCGAGCGGCGCCGCGCCGAGGGGAAATTGTCGAACCTCGTCGCGCGATTGGACCGCGAGCCGGTGCGCGGCAATATCGGTATCGGCCATACGCGCTGGGCGACGCACGGCCAGCCGATCGAGAAAAACGCGCACCCGATCGCCACCGACAAAGTCGCGGTCGTGCACAACGGCATCATCGAGAATTTCCAGGCGCTGAAGAAAGAACTCGCGGGGCTCGGCTATTCCTTCCACACCGACACCGACACCGAGGCGGTGGCGAATTTGGTGACATATCATCTGTCACAAGGCCTCGATCCGGCCCAGGCGGTCGCGAAAACGCTCGCACGGCTCGAAGGCGCCTTCGCGCTCGTCTTTCTGTTCGCCGGCCAGCACGATCTCTTGATCTGCGCCCGCCGCGGCAGCCCGCTCGCGATCGGCTATGGCGACGGCGAGATGTTCGTCGGCTCGGATGCTCTGGCCCTCGCGCCATTGACCCGCCAGATCGCCTATCTCGAAGAGGGCGATTGGGCGGTCGTCACCTCGAAGAAAGTTCAGATCTACGACCGCGCCAACCACCCGGTGGCGCGCGAGGTGCGCGAGACCGCGCTGTCGGGCGCGCTGATCGGCAAGGGCAATTACCGCCATTTCATGCAGAAGGAGATCTTCGAGCAACCTTCGGTCATCGGCGACACGTTGCAGGCGCTGATCAACCCGGCGACCCAGACGATCCATCTGCCGGAACTGCCGTTCAAGCTCGGCGACATCGGCAAGATCACCTTGCTCGCCTGCGGCACCGCGCATCACGCCGGCCTCATCGCGAAATACTGGCTCGAAACGCTGGCGCGCATCCCGGTCGAGGCCGACATCGCGTCCGAATTCCGCTATCGCGCGCCGGCGATGCCGCGTGACGGCGCCGCGATCATCATCTCGCAATCCGGTGAAACCGCCGACACGCTCGCCGCGCTCCGCTATTGCCGCGAGGCCGGCCAGAAGATCATCGGCATCGTGAACCAGCCCGAGAGCACGATCGCGCGCGAAAGCGACGTGGTGCTGCCGACCCTCGCCGGCCCCGAAATCGGCGTCGCCTCGACCAAGGCCTTTACGACGCAGCTCGCGGTCCTCGCCGCCTTCACGATCGCGATGGCGCGGGCGCGCGGCACGATCGACGCGGCGGAGGAAGCCCGCCTCGCCGGCCAGCTCGCCGAGGTGCCGTCGCGCGCCAGCGAAGTGTTGCATCACGACGAGGCCATCCAGCAGATCGCCGCCGAGGTGGCGCTGGCCCGCGACGTCCTCTATCTCGGCCGTGGCACCTCCTATCCGCTGGCGCTCGAAGGCGCGTTGAAGCTGAAGGAAATTTCCTACATCCACGCCGAGGGCTACGCCGCCGGCGAGATGAAGCACGGCCCGATCGCGCTGATCGACGACAATGTGCCGGTCGTTGTCGTCGCGCCGCCCGACGCGCTGTTCGAGAAGACCTTTTCGAATATCGAGGAGGTCTGCGCGCGCGGCGGCAAGGTGGTGATGATCTCGGACGCCGCCGGCATCGCGCGGATCGGCGAGCGCTGCGCCTTCGGCATCGCGGTGCCGCACTGCGCGCCGTTTGTCGCGCCGCTGCTCTACACGATCCCGGTGCAGCTCCTCGCCTACCACACCGCCGTCCTCAAAGGCACCGATGTCGACCAGCCCCGCAACCTCGCCAAAAGCGTCACGGTGGAGTAGCCTCTAAGCCACTGTCACCGTCATTTATCCGCTTCCCAAAAAGGCGTCTCGATCGGAGGGACACTCCCTTTTGATCTCGTCGGGCTGCAGGCGATGCTATCGTGTACGCCTTGCGCTAAGACTGCGACTCGGCTTGGGGAACTCGGATGAGGCGGCGGGATTTTATCAGCGCGGCTTGCGGCGCGATGGCGGTGAGTCCGCTGAGGGCGGTCGCGCAAACACCGGCCAAGGTCAGCCGCATCGGGTTGCTCAACACTAGAGGCTTGGCGCCGGTCCCTTCGAGGGGCCGCTGATGCGCGGTCTCGCCCGGCACGGCTATGTGCCCAACGATAATCTGACGCTCGAAAGACGCGGAGGGGACGGGCACGCGGACCAGCTGCCGCAGCTTGTCGCCGACCTCGTGGCAAGCAAGGTGGAGCTTATTATTACCTTAGGCTATTTGGCGTCGCTCGCCGCCAAAGAAGGCACGACGCTGCCGGTCGTGGAATTCTCGGGAGGCGACCCGGTCGCCACCGGATTGGCCGACAGCCTGGCGCGTCCCGGCGGGCACCTCACCGGAATCTCGGACGTGTCGGCGGAAGTGACGCCGAAACGGCTGGAGTTGCTAAAGGAGTTTGCGCCCGCGCTCCACCGCGTCGCGATGTTGTGGAACGCCGACGACCTCGCCATGACCCTGCGCTACAAAGCGGCAGAGGCAGGGGCCAGCGCGCTGGGAATCGGCGTGCAGCCATATGGGGTTCGTGAGCCCGCCGATTTCGAACAGGCGATTGCGGGAATGAACCGCGATATGCCGGATGCGATCCTGATGGTCTCCGACCCGCTGACCAATCTGAACCGAAAGGGCATCTTCGAATTCGCGGCGGCGCATCGGCTGCCCGGCATGTACGAATACGACTTCATCGTCCGGGACGGCGGTCTCATGTCCTACGGGCTTGATTTGGACGAAGGTTTCGACCGGCTGGCGGCACTCGTCGATCGCATCCTCAAGGGGGCGGCGCCGGCCGATTTGCCCTTCGAACAGCCGACGCGATTTCGCTTTGCGCTCAATCTGAAAACCGCGAAGTCGATCGGCTTCGACGTCCCGGCGTCATTGCTCAATCGCGCCGACGAGGTGATCGAGTAAGCGCAGGCCGGTGGCCGCTCCTCGCCTACCACACCGCAGTTCTCAAGGGCACCGATGTCGACCAGCCCCGCAACCTCGCCAAAAGCGTCACGGTGGAATAATCGAAGCGCCTTGCGGCTCGCATCACAGAAACGTTGGCGGCATCAACACTCAGCGTCTTTCGAGACGCGCCCTGTGGGCGCTCCTCAGGATGAGGCGGGTTGGTGGATGGCATTGAAAGAAGTGCCTCATCCTGAGGAGCCCGCGCAGCGGGCGTCTCGAAGGACGCAACCGATCGATCCAGCTTTGCAGCAATGTATGAATTGCAGACCGAAAGAATCTGGATCTAGGAGCGCTGTCACCGAAATTCGTAATTCGTGACCACCGTTAGGGCAAAGTCTGGCCAGCACGCCTGAGCGAGGCTTACCGGCACTGCACGTCCAGAAGTCTGGCGACATTGGTCCCGACCCGGTGTCCTGGCATGACCTCCAACATGCCGTTCCCCAGGTCAATCGTGGCGGGTTCCACCGCGACCCATAAGCCCAGCACATCTCTCTGAAAGGAATCGCATGGGGATGCCGTCTGAGCCATTACAGGAGCACTAAAGCTCGCCAGCAGAAGAACCCACAATGTTGCGCGCTTTGCTCGGGCCAGCACGCGCATCGTTGTTTGTCCATTAATCCGGCTGGTTGAAGACCGGCGCGCTGCGATAGTTCTCTGGGTCATTGTCGTACCCTCTCCGGCACAAGCGATCTTATGGTTTAGAACACCTGCCGCAGTGTGAAGGCGTTCACACAAAGCGGGATCTTTTTGCCGTTACGGCGACAGCCCAGCCCCGCAACCTCGCCAACAACGTAACCGTCGAATAATTTGAGCGCCTTCCGCTCACATAACGGAAGCACCGGCTGCATCAACACTCAGCGTCCTCCGAGACCCACCCTTCGAGACGCGGATGAGGTGGTTCTCTAGATGGCATTCAAGAAAGAACCTCATCCTGAGCGCGACCCCGGACTCGATCCGGGGGAGCAGTCGAAGGACGCTACCGATCCATCCAGCCCTCTGGGGTAGTGACGGTGCACGGCTCCAAAACCGTCATCCCCGGGCTTGGCCCGGGGATCCACGAGTTTCCTTTTTCATGGGTGGCCGGGCCAAGCCCGGCCATGACGTAAAAAGGGCGCTACCTAGCCCGATCTTCTCAGTTCGGGTTTTCGGTGGCGGCGGCGTTGTGCAGCGGCTTGTCGTGCAATTGCTCGACGGTGTAGTTCTTGGCGCGCAATTGGCTGAGGATGCCGCGCTCGCCGGTCAGATGGCCGGCGCCGACCGCGACAAAAACCGTCTTCGGCGTCTGTAGAAACGCCTCGATCTTTTGCGTCATCGCGTCGTTGCGCTGGTCGAACATCTTGTCGAACACCGGCTTCAGCGACGCGTAGTTGTGCACATACAGCGTCTTGGTCTCCTCCAGCGCGTCCGCGTCTCCCGATTTCCACGCGCGCAGCATGCGCTCCATGACCTCGCTCGTGTGTTCCGCCTCGAGCAAGGCCGACAGCAGCAGCCGGTCTTGCAGCTCGTCCGAAAACGAGTTCATCAGCTCGAGCTGAGATCCCGTCGTTTCGAGCGTGTCGATCGGCTTGCGCATCGCGACGGCCTCATCGACGAAATGCCGGTCAAGCCCCTGGCTCGCATCGAAACCCATCCGCTTTGTTTCGATGACGGCAATCGAAACGCTCAGGAGCCATGGTTTCAGCCGGTAGTAATCCGAGGCCAATTCCTTGGTTTTCAGCATATAGGGCTGCAGATGCGCGCGGGTTTGCTCGGCGATGTGGTTTTCCACCGAGTCGCCGAGCGGATAGGTCCCGTTCTGCGCCACGAGTTTCATCAGCCGGTTCGAGCTTTGCTCCTCGGTCAGGTCGGTCTCGGTGACCAGCGTGTTCGCCTTCTTGAAGGCCGCTTCGATGACCGCGGGCAGCGGATAGAAATCGGCGCGGCCGACATGGATCGTGCCGAACAGAAAAGCCGTGCCGCCTTCGGGCCCCGTCACCTTCCAGCAGAACAATTTTTGCGGCTCGGCGGCCGGCTCCGCACCGCGCGCGAGCGGCGCAAAACCCAGGAGCAGCAGAACCAGGCAGGCCTGCCAGACTGCGCGATGTGTCATCGGGGAATCCTCGGCGCGGGGGTTGTCGCCTGCGCTCACTCCACCTCACCGTCCTTAAGATCCTGTTAGCCCAGACCTCGGCGGTTGCCGCGGGTAGCTTGCCGAGAAGGTGGCCACTTACCGTCATTCCGGGGCGCGCAAGGGCGCGAGCCCGGAATCCATATTCCAGAGGCCGGTGTTCATGGATTCCGGGCTGCCTCACTCCGCTCGGCCCCCGGAATGACGGCGCCATGGATTGCACCCGCCGACCTGCGGGGGCGTTTACAGCGGCTTTCGCGGCGTGGCAATTTGGCTCCCGTTGACCGGCGGCTTGACCACGCGCGAGGGCGGCATGGCGGCCGGCATAGTGGGACGGCATGGCAGGGCGTCACGGCGGGAGCAGCATGACCGGCAGGCTTGAGGGCAAGCGCGCCTTGGTAACGGCGGCGGCGCAGGGGATCGGCCGGGCAGCGGCGCTCGCCTTCGCCGCCGAAGGGGCAAACGTGCTCGCCACCGATGTCGCCGAGGACAAGCTCGCCGACCTCGCCGAGGCCTTTGTCGCGACCCGCCGCCTCGATGTGCGAGACGGCATCGCGATCGCCGCGCTCGCCGACGAGCTCGGCCCCGTCGACATCCTGTTCAACTGTGCCGGCTTTGTGCATCACGGCACGATCCTCGACGTGATGCCGGACGATTGGGACTTCTCGTTCGACCTCAACGTCAAGTCGATGTATTCGATGATCCGCGCGTTTCTGCCGAAGATGCTGGAGCGCGCCGACAGCGCCGGCGGCGGCGCCTCGATCATCAACATGGCTTCGACCGTGTCGTCGGTGAAAGGCGCGCCGAACCACTGCGTCTACGGCGCGACCAAGGCGGCGGTCATCGGCCTCACCAAGGCAGTCGCGGCCGATTTCATCACCGCCGGCATCCGCTGCAACGCGATCTGCCCCGGCACGATCGCGACCCCCTCGCTCGACGAGCGCATCGCGATGCAGGGCGTGCTGGTGCCCGGCGGCACCGACGCGGCGCGGCGCGGCTTTGTCGAGCGCCAGCCCTTGGGCCGGCTCGGCACCCCCGAGGAGGTCGCCGCGCTCGCGGTCTATCTCGCCTCCGACGAGTCTTCATTCACGACCGGCGCGATCCACATCATCGACGGCGGCTTTACCCTTTGACATCTGGAACCTGCCACCAGCCCACCTCACCCTCCCATCGCTCCGCGATGGGCCCCTCCCTCTCCGCCCTCAGGGGCGGAGAGGGACTAGCGCCGGCACCGCCAAGCTCCCTCTCCGCCCTCAGGGGCGGAGAGGGCCGGGGTGAGGTGGGGGAATGCACTTCGCAATAGGAGATCCCCCATGAAGCTTCTGCGCTACGGCCCGCGCGGCCAGGAAAAGCCCGGCCTTCTCGACCGCGACGGCAGGATCCGCGATCTGTCTGGGACGATCCGCGACATCGACGGCGACGCGCTGTCGCCGGCCTCGCTCGACCGCCTGCGCCGGCTCGATCCGGCGAGCCTCCCGCTCGTCTCGGGATCGCCGCGCCTCGGCCCCTGCGTCGGGCATGTCTCGAAGGTCGTGGCGATCGGGCTCAACTACCGATTGCACGCCGAGGAAGCGGGCATGCCGATCCCGAAGGAGCCGATCTTTTTTCTGAAGGCGATCTCGTCGATCTGCGGCCCGAACGATGACGTGATGATCCCGAAAGGCTCGCAGAAGACCGATTACGAGGTCGAGCTCGGCATCGTCATCGGCACCAAGGCGAGCTATATCGCGGTGCACGACGCGCCGAAGCACATCGCCGGCTATTGCGTCGTCAATGACGTCTCCGAGCGCGAATTCCAATTGGAACGCGGCGGCCAGTGGACCAAGGGCAAGAGCGCCGACACGTTCTGTCCGTTGGGGCCGTGGGTCGTGACCGCCGACGAGGTTCCCGATCCCGGCAAATTGCAGTTGTGGACCGAGGTCAATGGCGAGCGGCGGCAGAACAGCAACACCTCGGACCTGATCTTCGGGATCGACCACATAGTCAGCTATGTCAGCCATTTCATGACGCTCTATCCGGGCGATGTGATCCCGACCGGCACCCCCTCCGGGGTCGGCCAGGGCTTCAAGCCGCCGAAATTCCTCAAGCCCGGCGACACGATGCGGCTGTCGGTCGAGGGGCTCGGCGAGCAGACCCAGCGGCTCGTCGCCTTTCAGGGCGGCTGATCGCGCAGAACCTCGGCCGTCTAGGCAACGAGCGTCCTTCGACACGCGCCGCGGCTTCGCCGTGGCGCTGCTCAGGATGAGGTATGCGGTTGATCGCATTTGATCAGATAACCTCATCCTGAGCGCGACCCCGGACTTGATCCGGGGGAGCAGTCGAAGGACGCACCGGACTTGATGCAGCCGACCGATCGTGAGGCTCGGTTCCTGCGAGGCGAACAGGGGGGCTGCCATCCTTGGCGCGCCTGAGCCCCGGCAGCTCAGGCCGATCCCAAAAAATCGCGCGTCACGGGAGCAGGCGCGCGACTACAGTAATGAGCGCGCTAGCGCAATGCGACTTCTTTGCGTTATGGTTTAGCGTCCCCTGCGCCTCAGCGCGTTCAATCTCTGGGTTAGAACACCGATGTACGATCGCCGCCCCGGCTTCTTCCGTGAAGAAGCTCCCCCTGGCCGTCCCGTCGACGCCAAGGTCAAATGGTTCAATGCCAGCAAAGGTTTCGGCTTCGTGACGATGGCCGACGGCACGCAGGACGCGTTTCTCCCGATGGCGATCCTGCGCCGCGCCGGCTTCGAGGATGTCCGCGAAGGCGCCTCGATCACCTGCGAGGTCAGCCCCGGCGCGAAGGGGCCGCTCGTCACCAATGTGCTGAACATCGACAACAGCACGGCGGTCGCGGCCGGCGACGGCTTCGACCGCCGGCCGCAGCGCCCGGCGACGGTCATGGAAGGGGCCGTCAAATGGTTCGAGCCGGACAAAGGCTACGGCTTCATCTCGCCGGATGGCGGCGGCAAGGATGTGTTCATCCACATCACCGCGTTGCGCCGCAGCGGCGTCAACACGCTCGGCCCGGGACAGCGCGTCCGGGTCGATGTCGTCGACGGCAAGAAGGGCCTCGAGGCAGAGCGCATCACGCTGCTCTGACGCGCCGCTGACCCGGGACCGATATGGCCCGGGACTGATCTGACCCGGGGCTGATCCGGGCCAGACGCCAAGTGGGGCGCGTACCGGCGCGGGCGGCCGCTATACCGGCGTTGCGCTTTACAAAGCGGAAGCCACGCGCCACTTTCGTGACGACGGCCGGCGCGTGGGGACGTTTGCCAGCGGATCATCACGAAAGCAATGCGATGGATTTGCGCGACACGATCCGGACCTATCGGCTGTTTTCGGGGTCCTACGACTTCGTATTCGGCCCGGTGTTTCATCCCGGGCGCAAGGAGGCGGTGCGCGTCGCCAACGACCGGCCCGGCCAGCGCATTCTCGAAGTCGGCGTCGGGACCGGATTGTCGCTGCCCTATTTCCGGCCGGATTCGCATGTGACCGGCATCGACGTCTCGGCCGAGATGCTCGCCAAGGCCGAGCGCCGCGTCGCGCGCAAGAAGCTCGCGCAGGTCGACGCGCTGCACGTCATGGACGCTGAGCACATGGATTTCGAGGACAATTCCTTCGATGCGGTGCTGGCGCTCTATGTCGCCTCGGTCGTGCCGAACCCGGCGATGTTTGCCGCCGAGATGCGCCGTGTCTGCATCCCCGGCGGCACGATCGTGCTGGTCAACCATTTCACGAGCGAGAACTGGGCGTTGCGCTGGATGGAAAAGCGCCTGGCGCATCTCGCGCGCCATATCGGGTTCCATGCCGATTTCCCGCTCGATGTTTTTCTGCGCGACAGCCGATTGACGGCTCGCGAAATCCGCCCGAGCAATCTGTTCGGCTATTGGCGCTTGCTGCGCTGCATCAACCAGAAGCCCGCCTCGACGATCTGAATTCGGTATCCACCGAAATCCGTCATCCCAGGCCGAGGCCGAGGTCAAAGGATCGCCCCTCACAGGGAGCGGTCCCTATGCGTCCTTCGGGCGGTGTTCGTCTTGACGCCCGGGCGGTCGCCCGAGATGCTGGGGACAAGCGACAAGGCGCAACGAACCCAAATCGAGTATTACGCCGTACGAGCCGGAGGCATTCTGGGTGCAAACAAAACCTCGTCTGGTCAGTACGTCCGGCGGCGATGATCCGAAGCCGCCGACCCCTCGCCGGTTTCTTTCCTTCAGGACGTTTCTCGCGACGATTGTTCTCGTCGTTATTACGGGGCTCGGGCTGGCCGCGTGGCAGGCCGAACGATATGTGAGTTCGACTCTCCGCAGCCTCTACGACAAGCAGCGCAGCGAGCAGCAGGCATACGCTCAGGCCCTTGGCCAGGCTGTCGCCGAGATGCGCAGCGAGCAGCAGGCATACGCTCAGGCCCTTGGCCAGGCCTTAGGCGAGATGCGCAATGATTGGCAACGGTCTTGGCCTGCGATCGAGGGCGCCCTTAAGGATATCGACGCGTCGTCGACATCATTCAGGAACAACATCGCTGCCGCCGTCTCTCAACTCGGCATCCGCCATACCCCGAAAGACATCGAGATAGCCTCGCTCGACGACTATGACGAGCTCGACCAGAACTGGAAGAGCTTTCACGATGTTTCTGGCCGAAACAGGACTTCATGCGACGTAACCCGAAACACCGCGGTTATCGTACCTCTCGGACAGTCGAATGCGGCCAATTATGGCGTGGCGCCGTACACACCGGAGCGCGACGTCGTGAACTTCGACGTCTATGACGGGAATTGCTATCGGGCGCGCGACCCGCTGCTCGGCGCCTCGGGTACGGGCGGTAATTTTGCGACGCCGCTGGGCGATATGCTGATACAGCGCGGCCTGTATGACCGCGTCATCATCGCACCGATCGCAATGGGCGGCTCGACCGTAGAACAATGGGCCGATGAGGGCAGGTTCAATCGGCGTATCCTGGTTCTGATCAGGCGTCTCTTCGACGCCGGCCTCGCGCCGACCCATATCCTGTGGCACCAAGGCGAGGGCAACCGGGGCGAGGGCGACAGCCACGGCCGCCAATACCGCAAAAACCTGCTTGAGGTAATCTCAACCTTTCGGCGCTACGGCATCTCCGCGCCGTTCTTTGTTGCCCTTGCCACACGGTGCGGCATCTATCCGCGTCCGAACGGCGAGAACATCCGCGAGGGGCAGAGAACAGCCGTCAATCCGCTGATGAACGTCTTCTTGGGCCCCGATACCGACCAGCTCGGCGATGAATATCGAGATTCCGAACACTGCCATTTCAATGCGGCGGGTCTGCAGCGGCACGCCGCGGTGTGGGCCAATGTTCTGGAGGCCTGGTCCGGCCCGAAGCCGGTCGGTCAATAACTCGCGGCGCCGACCCCGTGGGAGATTGCGCGAGCGCTGAGTACCCCGATAGCCGTCTTCAGTTACCCTTCGGGTACCAGCCAGGCGGGCGCTTTTCGCGAAAGCTGGCGAGGCCCTCGGCGGCCTCGGTGCTGCGCCGGCGCGACGCCGCTTCCTCGACGAGACGGTCGTGCAGCGCGGCGAACGGTGCCTCGACCGCGTCAGCCAGAAGCCGCTTCGTAATCGCCACCGCCTCCGGCCCGGCCATCAGCAGATGCTCGACGATGCGGGCGCCGGCTGCTGCCAGCTCGGCCGCCGGACAGAGTTCGTGCACGAGCCCGACCCGCTGCGCGGTCGCCGCATCGAACCGCTCGCCGGTCAGCGCGAAGCGGCCGGCATTGCGCGTGCCGATGCGATCGACGAGCAGCGGCACGATCGGCGCCGGCGTGATGCCCCAGCGCACTTCGCTGATCGCGAACAGCGCGTCTTCCGCGGCGATCGCGATGTCGCAGGCCGCGGCGATGCCGACCCCGCCGCCAAAGCAGCCGCCCTGCACGAGCCCGATCGTCGGCCGCGAGAATGCTTGCAGGCCGCGGATCGCCGCCACGGTGCGGCGCGAGAACTCGCGGTTCTCCTCAGGCGACACCGTGCGCAGATGATCTAGAAACGACAGATCGGCGCCCAATTGGAAATGCTTGCCGGCGCCGCGCACGACGACACACCGCAGCCCCACCTCGCGCTCAAGCCGCGCGAAGGTCTCGATCAGCGCCTCGATCAGCGCGCCGTTATAGGCGTTGCCGACCCGCGGCCGGTTCAGCGTGACCGTCGCGACCCCGCGCCCATCCACCTCACATAGAACCGGCTCGTCCGCTGTCATCTAGCCTCTCGTCCTCGTCATTCCGGGGCGCGCCACAGGCGCGAACCCGGAATCCATGAACACCGGCCTCTGGAATATGGAATCCGGGCTCGCCGCTGCGCGACGCCCCGGAATGACGTGGTGGAGCGGTCTGTTCGACGGATCACGACTTCTGCTGTTCGGCCGCCTGCCACAGCGCGATCTCTTTGAGCAGCGCCTCGACCGCGCCGCACGCAAAGCCGAGCGAGGTTTCGTCGACCAGCCGCCCGTCTTTGATCTTGGTCTCCGCTGCGGTGATGATGACCTCGCGCGCCAGCGTGATGCGCGACAGGCACGAATCGAGCGCCGTCCGCATATGCTCCAAACATCGCGCCCCGCCCAACGGACCGCGCGAGGTCGCCATGATCGCGACGGGCTTGTAGGCCAGCACCGACTGAAAGGCCGGGCGCGAGGCCCAGTCGATCGCGTTCTTCAGGACGCCCGGGATGCTGTGGTTGAACTCCGGCGCGCACAGGACGAGCCCGTCGGCCGTGGCGATGTCGGCGAGCAATTTCTTGACGACCGGCGGCCGCTTGTCGCCCTCGAAATCCTGGTTGTAGAGCGGGATCGGCGCGAGATCGTAGAGCTCCAGATCGGCGCGGCCGGCGAATGTCTCGCGCAAGGTCGCCAGCACCGCGTTCGAATAGGAGCCGGTGCGCAGGCTGCCGGACATTCCGATGAGGCGGAACGGCTTTCCGTCGAACATATCATTCACCGCTATTCACTGTAGTTTTTGGTTGATCCAAATTTCAATGTTTTTCCTGCAGCTTGCGCCGCTCGTCCAACCAATTTTGGTTCCTGACGTTCGTTGACGATCACCGGCATCGTCCCTAAATGTGTGGGTGCGCGTGTGGGTATAGGGCGGGACAGCGATAATATGGGCGCCGACGAGCCGAAGCGGCAGAGACAGCCGCGCCAGAAGCACAAGCTATCCGCCGTGAACCTGCGCACCAAGCCGCCCGGCATGTACGGCGACGGCGGCGGATTGTGGTTGCAGGTCGCAAAGAACCGCCAAGGCCGCAGCTGGATATTTCGGTATCGGCTCAACGGCACCGCTCATGAAATGGGTTTGGGATCGCTCGACGCCGTGAGCCTAGCTCAGGCCCGGAATCTCGCGCAAGAAAACCGGGATCTGCTCGCGGCCAAACCGCCGATCGATCCGCTCGAACATCGTCGCGCGCTGTTCAAGGCGGCGCAGGTCAAGGCGGCCAAAACCCTCACGTTTCGCGAGTGCGCCCAGCAGTTCATCCTATCGCATCGCGCCGGCTGGCGGAACGAGAAGCACGCAAAGCAGTGGGAAACGACGCTCGCCACATACGTCCATCCGGTCATGGGCGATCTGCCCGTCGATACCATCGATACCGGTCTCGTCATGAAGGTGCTGCTGCCGATCTGGCACACCAAGAATGCAACTGCAAAGCGTGTCCGCGGCCGTATCGAAGAAGTTCTCGATTGGGCGAAGGTTTTGAAGTGGCGCGACGGCGAGAACCCCGCCCGATGGCGGGGCCATTTGGAACATCTGTTGCCATCGACCGTGGCGCCAGTCGAGCACTGGCCAGCCCTGCCGTACAAGAAAATGGGCGAGTTCATGGCGGATCTGCGCCAGAAAGAAGAGAGCGTCGGTCGGCTCGCGACCGAATTCACGATCCTGACGAACCTGCGCACCGGGTCGGTCCGAGAGGCGCGCAAGGGGGAATTCGGTGATCTCGCCGACCGTGTCTGGACGGTTCCGCCGGCGCACCTGAAACACAAGAAGGGCAAAGAGCCGAAACCGCTGAAGGTGCCGCTGTCGGCGCCGGCGCTGGCGATCGTCAAACAGATGATGGCGGCCTATCCCGAAAGCGAATTGGTGTTTCCTGGCGAAAAGCCTGGGCGTCCCATGAGCGAGCAGACGATGCTGATGCTGGTGAGGCGGATGGGGTACAAAGAAAGCGACGATCCTGACGCGAGAGTCGTCGTCACTCACGGGTTCCGATCGACTTTCAAAGATTGGGCGCACGAATGCACTAACTTCCCGGCTGCGGCCATTGAGATCGCGATGGCCCATGCCATCGACGACGCCGTTGAGGCCGCCTATCGCCGTGGCGACTTGTTCGAGAAGCGCCAGCAGCTGATGGACGCATGGGCCAGGTTCTGCGATCGGCCACGGGCCGCTGTATCGAATGGGAAAGTCGTGCAGCTGGCGAGTCGGGCGTCATGAGCGCCTTCGTCCGCCCCAGCATCCTGGCGATCATGCGCCAGCGGGGCTGCTCGACACCGGGCCGCCACGCGTCGCCACGGCACCTCTACAGGTCTCCACGTCCCCCAACCCGCCCAGATCGCCTCCTGTTGGGAGGACGGCCGGCGCGACCATGGCGCCGATCGCGTTCCCCCTACCCTATGGCGTGTGTCGCCGCACACCTGAAAGGCAGGTCGCCATGGGTCTAATTGGCACGCCCGAATCCGCCCGCCAAAGGGGCACGTCAAATCAGCGGGCCTTGCTATCGTTTCGTCAAAAGGACGGATGGGAGGAACCGATGTGGCCGGCTAACGCGCTAACCGAGCGTCTGCGCCTCAGATGGCCGATCATTCAAGCGCCAATGGGGATTATGAGCACGCCCGCGTTGGCCGCCGCGGTCAGCAACGCCGGCGGGCTGGGTGGGCTGGGCATGTGGGGTCTCTCGGCCGAGGATAGCGGTCGCCTCATCGCGGGTTTTCGCCAGCAGAGCGGCGGCGGCCTCAACGTAAATTACCCGATATGGCCAAAACCGCTCATGACGCCCGAGATCGTCGAGCCGATGCGGCAGTTCTTACAGGCACGTTTCTACGCCAACGGAGTCGGCGTCGGAGTACCCGAACCGCGGGGCGTCGCCAGCGATGTCAGCCCAGAACACCTCTCCATGCTGCTGGAGGCGAAGCCCGAGGTGGTCAGCTTCCATTTCGGCCTGCCGGAACCTGAGATCGTCGAAGCCATCAAGTCGGCCGGCATCTTCGTCCTGTCGAGCGCAACCACTGTGGCCGAGGCGAGACTGCTCGAAAGACGTGGGGTAGATGCAGTCATCGCACAGGGCACGGAGGCCGGTGGCCATCGCGCGACTTTCACTGGGATCCACATGGCCCAGCAATCGGGGCTGTTCTCGTTATTGCCGCAAGTGGTCGATGCGGTGCGCGTTCCGGTGATCGCCGCCGGAGGTGTTGCGGACGGACGCACCGCGGCGGCGGCTTTCATGCTGGGCGCCAGCGCAGTGCAATTGGGCACGGCCTTCTTACGGTGCGAGGAGACGAACATGCGGGACGCGCATCGAGCGGCTCTCACCGACGCTACTGATTCCTGCACGGTTGTCACGGACATGATCAGCGGACGACCCGCCCGGTTCATCAGGAACCGACTAGTCGACGAGCTCGTCGGGTCTGGCCTGAATCCGCTGCCGATCCCGGCCCAGCTGAGCCTGACGATGCCGCTAGGCGAAACCGGCGATCGTGAATTGACGCCACTGTTCGCCGGACAATCGGCCGCTCTATCGCGACACACCAACGCCGCCGAGTTGGTGCGGCGGCTCGCGGAAGAGACCAGTCAGCGCCTGCGCGCTTTCGTCTGACCCGAGCTCGTGATTGGCCGTGCCGATCACCGCGCCGACATCCGATTGCATTACGGCGGACCAACAGCGGCTCAGCACAGATCCGCGACCCGCACCCGATACACCCGCTCGCCGCTCACGAATTCGGCATGCTCGCCGTCGTCGACGTAGCCGCGGAAAACACCGGTGCGGCTTTGCCAGCGCACCTGATCGCCCGAGCGCCACGTTGGCGCGACCACGACCGTCTTCGGCGGCGCCGCCGGCCGCGCCTTGCGCTGGCTGGCCTTCCTGCGCTCGCCG
>Ga0185299_10000927_pt1 | contig 66983 bp, 54 predicted proteins | sample PaiPotPPA55metaG_FD_128002 | JGI IMG/M metagenome (GOLD analysis project Ga0185299, IMG submission 128002) | Iron sulfur acid spring bacterial and archeal communities from Banff, Canada, to study Microbial Dark Matter (Phase II) - Paint Pots PPA... ... | reverse complement strand
CCAGGCATCTTCTCGCTCCGGCTCGCGTTCGAGCAGCTTCTCCATGGCCTTCTCGGCCTCTTCACTGTTCGCCTGACGTTCGAAAACGTTGGCTAAGTTCCAAAGAGCTCCGGTGTGACCAGGCTCCAACTGCAACGCTCGTTCGTAAGCCTTGCGCGCTGCCGGCAGATCGCCGCGCTCCTGCAGCGTGGCGCCGAGATTGGCGTAGGGTAATGCGCTTTCAGGACGAATCTTGATCGCCTCGGAATATGCCTGGCCGGCCTGCTCCAGCCGATTCGTCTTTTGATACGCCACCCCGAGATTAAACCAGGCTTCGAACGAATCCGCCGCGATCTTTACCAATTGGGCGCCTTGTTGCGCGGCCGTCTTGAAGTCCCCTCGAGCGATGGCCGCCGCAACTAATCCTTCGACAGCCGGACGCGCGCCAGGCTTCACCCGCAGCAGCTTGTCGCAATACTCCCGGACCTTAGCGTCATCGCCCAGTTTCAGCGCCAGGGCGATCATGTTCGTGACCAGATCGGCATTGGCGCCATTCGCCGGCAGCAATTTCGCATACAACTGCAGCGCTTCGTCCGTTCGTCCCATCGATTGCAAGGCGATGGCCTTGCCGTACAGCGCCTTGTCGTAGCCTGGCTTGGCAGTCAGGCAGACTTCGAAGGCTGCCAGCGCTTGTTCGGCGCGATTCAGATGAAGCTGGCAAACGCCGAAACCAAGTTTGGCCTCGTACAGCTTGGGGTCCAGTTCGAACGCCTTTTGGAAAACCTTGCCAGCTTCTTCAAACTTGTCCAGTTTTTCGAGACATAGCGCGGCGTTGTAGACTGCCGCCTTGTGATTGGGCTGCGCGCTTAAGACCTTCTGATAGCCCTGCAAGGCCTCTTGATATTGACCCAGCTGAAACTCCAGGTGTGCTTCGGTCCAATCCAGCTCCAGCAGGGCTTCGCCCTTTTCTATAGCTGCCCGAACTTCGCGCAAGGCCTGTTCAGTCTTGCCTTCCATGTTGAGCGCCAGTGCCTTGACTAGTGCCGCGGACTGCACTGGCCGCTTCTCGCTCTTTGAATCCAGAGTGTCGTGCCGTGCCAGGGCCTCTACCAGTTCGCTATCTACGAACCATAGCCATTGATCGTTTGTTTGTTCCATGGAATTCTTCGTCACTTGATTCCCCCGGACAGGTACGACAGCGATACCGACTTGATCTTGCCCCGCTCGCTTCGTTCGTTCAGGAAGCCTACGCCGCCGGACTTGATTTGATCGTCCGTCCAGACATCTACTGGTTGACCTTGGACATAGGTATTGAACTTGGGGCCGCGGACATCCATGCGGATGTTGAAGACCGTGTCGTTCTTCACCGGCACCTCGATCGGAACCCTGCCCACTTGCACTTGCCGGCCTTTGAGGACGATGTACTTGTACAGCACAACCGTCAGGGGTAATTCCGGCGACACGAGCTGCAGCTTCATGGCGTAGTAATTGTTTGGATCTGCCGCGCGGAAGATCCATCCGATGCTCTTGGTGTCAATCTGCCCTTGAAACTCGATACGGTAATCGGAAAGCTTTAAAGACGGGCGATAGATTGTGATTTGCCGGTCGCCGTGGAGACCGGCCGGGTCGCCGGCCCAGTTTTCAACCCATCCCCCTTCTCCCACCATGATGCTCATGCCGACGTCACTCGCTTTGGCTGGATTAGCGGAAGTTCTGGTTTTGCCGGTGACTTGGACATAGACGCCAATCCCGATTACCGCCGCTAGAGCAGCGATGCCGATCTTGACCTTGAGGGAGCCGAACATGGATGTGTTAACGACAGCGCCGAAGTTCGGCACCGTATGGTCGGCGGATGCCCCGGGGGCGGATATTGCGGCTGCAACATCTGCTTTACCCGCGGCGGCTTTAACCTCGGGAGCCCTAACTGTGGGAACTTTAACGGCGGGCGGTTCTTTGGAGACCGGGGCTTTCTGAACCGGCGCACTCTTAGGTGGCGGACTGGCCTTGGTCGCGGCGATAGGCTCACGCTTCTGAGTTTGTGCCGGTGGCAATGTTTGCGTCTTCACGACTGGAACGCTTTTCACCGGGACAGGCTGGGCCAATGGTTCTGGCTTGGGCGGCGATGCAGACTGGGCTGATTGAACCGGTTGGGCAAGCGGAGGAGCGGGCTGCTGGGCTTTGGCTGCACCGGCCGGTGGGACAGTCTTCTTGGCAGGCGGAGGAGCGGGCTGTGCCGCCTTCGAGGTTTCGACAGTAGGTGCAGGCTTGACCCTTTGCACGGGCTGCACCTGGGGGCTGAAGCCTCGTGGTGCTGGAGCCACCTTTGGGCGCAGCGGCAAAGCCTTGAGCCGAGGAAGCAATGGATGTCCGTTGGCCAGAAGGGCACTGACATCGATCGCTGCAGTCGCCTTGGGCGGGGCGAAGCTTTTGACCGGGATGGCTATTAATGCGGCTTCGCGCGGCGATTTTTCTGCTGGCGAGGGTTCGGGCGTTTTAGCCCGGGGTGGTGCCGCTTCGGTCGCTGGTAATGGGGCTTTCGATGGAGGCGCCGCAGGCTTAGCTTCCTGGCGCTCCCGCATGTCCTGGTGGAGTTTTGACAGAGCTTGGAACGCGGCCCGGGGAGTCGGAACCGTTGCAGGCTGGTCCGGCGGCTCAGGGGCAGGAGCATCGTCCCTTGGAATGGCCGGAACAATGAGGTCGACCGGCCCTTCAGACATAATTTCGCTCGCCCAAGATTCCGGAACTGTAACCTCGCACTCTTCGGCCGGATATGCGATGCCGGCGGGCGCCAAATCCAGCAGATCGAGAACCTGGACTCCCACGGGGAAAGAGAAATCGAGAGCTCCGTTGAGGCTCGCGTAGCAACTGCTTTCCGATGGCCGAGGCAAAATTTCAATGGTTACGGACCCGCCCCGCTGGAATTCGTGCGACGAGGTCACCGTCAAGGGCAGGCTGAGGTGCACGCGTGGAACCCCGCTTTCCCGAGGCGTCACGCTGGTATCCATGAGCGCAAAACTGTTCTCGCAAACCCCCGGCTGCATCTCCAAAGGCAAGAGATTAGCTGACGGTAAGGTGAAAAACGGATGCTTTATGGAGGGGCCTTCCAAGCGCCACGTGGGGGCGAGCGGTGGCGAAGCGGGCTCTGCCGCCTCCTCAGACACCCATGGTTCTAGGTAAGTTACAGGCTCCTCGGGAACCGCAATGGAGGGCGTTTCCATCACGAACCCAGCCATTGCCGGGGGCGGAGGTTCTGGTGGTGCGGCGATCACGGGTGGCACCGGATGTGGTGAGGGGGCAACCTCCTGCATTGCCACGTCTTGGGCTTGCACAACAACTTCTTCGATTTCCGGTGCGATTTCTTCCACCGACCGTTCCGCCACAGCCACAGGAGCTGCCGGACCGGGGGCGGACTTCGGCGCGACTTTGCTTTCATCCGCTCTGGACCGGGCCTGCAGTAGACGACTGAGGCCCAAGCGGTTGTACTCTTCCTGATAGCTGTGCTTGTGAGCGTCGGAACAGAACTCGCCACCTTTAGTGAGCCGTTTCAGCAGCGCCAGTTCCTTGCCACAGTACAGGCAACGCATATGCGTGTAATCGGCTCTTAGGGGCGAATCATGAAGAGTGACATTAGGAGTTTCTATACGGTAAAGCGCTTATCGATCCTTTATAAGGTGACTACCTTACTACCATCAGCTAATTGGGAGCTCTTCCTACAGGTTTGCTGTCTAAGTAGGCGCAACTCCAAGGGCATGGCAACTGGATCTTAACGTCGGAGGCGCCTGGCAGCGAGCCCAAAAAATAATGTGTTTATCGGTGGGGTCTCTAAAGTCGGGGCCTTAACCTAACGATCATACTATCAGCGCGGGGAACGTTCACTGGAACTAGTTAAGTTCCCCCGTTTCGAGATGGCGGGTGCGGATGTTTTATCCGGCACCAGCGAGGATGGACGCCGGGAATTCCTTGTGTCGCTATCGAGGGAACGACCGTAAACGCTAGGAGAACTTATGGTGAAACACGAAGCTTTGAAAACCCATCTAGAAACACTTCGCAATTCGATCCCGGAGCTGCGGGGTGTTTTGCTGGCGTCCATCGAAGGCCTGCCCGTGGCTCATTCGCTGTCTAACGGCACAGATCCCAACCGGGTTGCCGCCATGGCAGCCGCAGCGTCGGGCCTGGGCCGCCGCATCAGTGAAAGCATGGCTACCGGAGCGCTATCGGAAGTGAGTATCCGAGGAGACGACGGAGTGCTCTTTGTGTACTCGGCTGGTCCCAAGGCCGTGCTAGCTGTGATGGGCCCCATGGGTTCGAATGCTGGATTGATTCATCTGGAAGCGCGCGGTGTTGCGAAGGAAATCGGGGAACTGTTCTAGGCTCTCCGGCGCGCACCGCCAGCCTGCCCAATAGCCGGCTGGCGCCGTTGGCCGCCAGCAATCGCGGCCGGGCACCGATGATCGGTGAATGCCAGTTCCGAGCCGATCTCTACAATCGTCTAAGCTTTTTTCCCATTGGTGCCAGGTTTGCGCGAGTGCGCCCCGAACGGCACACCCGCACGGCTGGGCATGAAACACACCACGCTGCAATCCAAAATGAAGAAGCTTGGTATTTCGCTGCAATCGCGGTGAATTACGACACCGCCACGGATTCCTGGTCCAAGAACTGCCGCAACTGATCCAATTGCTCGGCAATGTGCGGCTCTTCGCGGGCAGCGGCCGCAGCTTCGAGCTCTCTGCCTATTTTTTCCAGAAGCGGAAATCCATACCCCCGGCCGGTGCCGCGCAGATTATGGCCAAAGCGCCGGACGGGTTCTAAATCGTGATCTAGCAGGCGTCCCTGCGCTTCTTCGAGCTGCTGCCACTTGGAAGCAAGATATTGTGGAACCAGCGCGGCGATTTCCGGAGCGACCGGTTCGCTGGTCGATTCCGGGGCTGGTTCGATCAGTTTGAGGGCCTCGGCTGAAACGGTGTAGCGATAGAGCGTATCGATCAATACGGCGCGCTCGACAGGCTTGGCGAGGTGCGCGTTGCATCCCGCTTCCAGACTGGCGCTCACCAGCTCCTCGACAGCGTGGGCCGACAGCGCGATTATAGGCGTCGGTCGAATGCCACGCGACGCGTGCCATTCCCGAATTTTTCGGGTGGCAGCGTAGCCATCCAAAACCGGCATGTCCAGGTCCATCAGGATCAGGTCGAATTCGGCGCCCCCGAGAACCAAATCAACGGCCGCCTGGCCATTTTCAGCGAACTGAACAGTTACTGGCTCGCCGCGCAGGAAATACTGCAATAGCGTCCGATTGTCTTCTCCGTCTTCGGCCACTAACAGTCGCAGGCTGACCGAGCCTGGCGCGAGACGGGGAGCTCGCGTGGCAGCCGGCGTGGACACCCCGGGCCCGGCAGCCATCAGCGGAACCGTGAAATAAAATGTGCTACCGGACCCGACGGCGCCGGTTACGCCGATTTGACCGCCCATAAGCTCGACCAGTTCGCGGCAAATGGTGAGGCCTAGACCACTGCCTGGAAGCGCAGCCAGGTCTTGGTTCGGCAGTTGTGTGAAGGGCGCGAAGATCTTCTCCTGGTCCTCGGACCGAATCCCAGGCCCGGTGTCGGAGACCTCGAAACGAAGTTGACCGCCACCCTCGACGGCGGTTACCAACGCTCGAACGTCCACGCGGCCGCGAGAAGTGAATTTCAGCGCGTTGCTCACCAGGTTCATCAGCACCTGCTGAAGACGCAGCGGGTCGCCGAGCTGCCAGTCGGGAACGTCCTCTGCAATTTCGAGCCTGAGATCAACCTGCTGGCGGGCGGCAGTCTCGGCAAAGGTGTGAACCGCGTCGTAGACCGACTGGCGGACTTTATAGGGTGCTTTGTCCACCTTGAGGGCGCCCGCTTCAATCCGGCCGAAGTCGAGAAAGTCGTTGATAAGCGCCACCAACCGCCGGCAGTTGCGCTGGAACATGTCCACATAATCTGCCTGGTCGGAATCGAGCGAAGTGCCGGAGAGCAGATCGGCCGCTCCCAGAATCGCGTTCAGTGGCGTGCGGATGTCGTGGCTGATTTTGGCGAGGAAATTGCTTTTGGCCGCGTTAGCGGCGATGGCCGCATCTTTGGCGCGAATGAGCTGCGTCTCTATTTCCTTTTGGGAGCTGATGTCCCGAAGAAACACATAAAATCCGTCGTTGCGGGCATATCCGGCGGCCAGAAACATAATCGACGCATCCGATACGGATCCGTCGGGCTTGGTTACACGCGCCTCAGCCTCGCCCCGCCCGCGCGCGAACATGTCTTCGATGGCTTCACCGATTCTGGAGCGGTCCAGCGGGTGTATGGCCTCGATCACGCTGCCCGGAGGGGACAACTCCGAGAGGCCGGTCAGCACCGCGTAAGTATGGTTAAACGACAAGTAGCGGCCGGATGAATCGGCCCGGGCGACGCCGTGCAAGGCGTGCCGTAGAATTGCGGAGGCTTGGGACACGTCTTGCGTAAGCGCCCCGATTTCGTCCCGACCCTCGGGCATCGGTTCCAAGAGTCCGCCGGTGGGGAGCTTGGCCACGTTTTCCTTAAGTTTCTCGATCCTGAAGGTGATTCCGGATGCAAAGAGGATGGAGATAACCACTCCACCGACTACCCCGAAGACAACGCAGATGGCGGAACTCATTTGAATTTCGGCGCGGAGCAGGGAAGCACGGCTTAAACGGTCATCCATGACACGCTTTTCTTCTTCGAGCATGGCCTCAATTACGGTCTCCATCTGGCGGCGCTGTTGATCGGCGGCGAGCAGTCCAGCATGTAGCTCGTTCGCCGGCAAAGCGTTGGAACCCGAAAGGGCGGTGGCGCCAAAGAGGCGCTCCGGGCGGGAGCGCGCCATCTGGGAGATTTGGGCGAGACGCTTCTGCTGCGCGGGACGGTCCGCGGTCAGCGCCACCAACTTCTCCCGCGCGGAGTCAAAACTGGAAAAGATCTCCCCCAGGCGCAACTTGAAACCGTCATCGCCGGTCATGAGATAGGCGCGCGTCTCCGCGCTGGCCTCGGCATCCAGAGTTTCCATTCTCTGGATCTGTTCGCAGGCTTGGCGGGTATGATTGACCCAATCTTCGGCCGTCGTCGCACGGCCGCCCAGGGCGAAAGACAGGCACGCAATCGCTACCGTGGCGGTAGCTGGGATCGCCACCACGCAGACCCCTTTGGCCCGAAGAGAAAGGTCTCGCCACTTCTTCAGGCGGAGCATGTCTAGTTGTCCAACAGACGAAGGATCAGCCCTGCCAGGCTGCCGATGTCGGATTTATGCAAGATCGCGCTGGCTCCCAGCTGCGCCGAAACTCCCAAGTAAAGGGACGATTCCTGGACCCCCGATACAGCCACGATCCTGGCCTGTGGGAAACGATCTTTGAGAAGACAAATCGTGGCAATCCCATCCTGGTGGGGCATGACCATATCGACGATGACCGCATCCAAATCCAGTGACGCAGTAAGTTGAACGCAGCGGCGGCCGTCCTCGGCCTCAATTACCTCCATCCCAGCCCGTTCCAATATATTGCGCGCCAAGGCGCGAAAGTCTCCGTCATCGTCCACCACTAGCACCTTCGCCGCCAGGCACCGGCTGGATACAGGTTGGCTGACCCGGACTGTGGAGCTTCGCTCGGTCATGGGTAGTTTATCGGTCCGGATCGAAGAAGTTTTAGTTCAGCGCGGCTCTACTTTCTTCCAGTCAATCCGATGAGCCTGGGTATGCCGATCCACCGGAAACGGAGGCAAAACACTTGATCTTAGCAATCGTTTCTTCGAAGGAAAGCTTCTTGCACGAAGTGCATGATGTCTTGGACGGCCGAGTCCAGCGGCAGGCGGACTGGGATCTGAATTACGAGCAAGCGCCGCGGTTGCGGACCCTGGGGCTGGCGGAGCAATGCATTTTAGTCATCGACTTCAGCGATGCGCTCCGAGCCATGGCGGTAGTCTCGATGGTTAGCGGACGGCCCCGGGTAGCTACCATCGCCTTGAACTCGGGCAGTAGCCGGGACGAGTTGCTGGCGTTGATGCAGGCCGGCGTTCGGGACGTCATTCCGGAATTCGCCCAGTTGGAAATTCTGCGGAGCGTCACCCGCGCGGCCGCGAGACTTACAAAGGTGGAAGAAGTCTTGGGAGACCTGTTCGCCTTCGTGCCGGCCAAGCCCGGATGCGGCGCCACCACAGTTGCGACGTATGTGACTGCAGCGGTGACGCGTCAAACCGAGGAGCCAGCCCTGTTGCTTGACTTTGACATCCGGCTGGGCATCATGTCGTTCCTGCTCAAGATTGAGGGCGCCCACACCATTGTGGACGCTCTCCAACAGGCCGACCAACTCGAACCCAGCCGGTGGGCCAACCTGGTGTGCCAGCGGGGTCCACTGCACGTTCTCGGATCGGGACCCCTGGATTACTCCCAGCAGGTGCCCACCCATCGCTTCACCACGCTACTCGATTTCGCGCTGCGCCAATATTCGCTGGTAGCGGTGGACTTGCCGGGTACGTTAGAAGATTATGAATGCGAAACCCTGCTTCGGGCCAAGAAGATTCTCCTGGTCTGCACTCCCGATGTGGGGGCGCTGCATGTGGCGCACCGCAAATCCAGCTGGCTGCGCGACCTGCATGTGGCGGATAAGGTCCAGGTGGTTCTCAATCGCGTCGAACGCCGCAGCACCTTCTCGCTGAGCGATATCGAACGCATCATTCAGCTTCCAGTTCGCTACCTGCTGCCCGACGCCGCTCCGGATATCGCCAGCGCAGTCCGTCAAGGCATCGCCCTCGAAGGATCGTCGCCGCTCGCGCAACAGATCGAACGCATCGCCGATGACATGCTGGACGGTAAACAAATCCAGAAGAAATCCAATGTCGTTCGCCGTTTCGTCGAGTATTTTTCCGTCAGCCCCGCCCGGGAGGGCCGGAGGGGCTAGTCACTCTAGGAAATTTCATGACAAATCAAAATATCGCTAACCTGCTCGGATACCTCTCCAACGAAGCTCGCAATGCCATGCACTCAATTGTCGGTCTGATGGAGATGCGCTTGGACGAATCCCGTGACCCTGGTGAGCGGGCTGGCGTTGACCTTTGCAGGGCTAGCGCGGACCGTCTGCTGCGATCGATGGATGACATCCAAGCGCTTTTTTCCGATGAAGCCCTGGCTCCTGGAACCCCTGAAGAGTTCGACCTTCAGATCGCCCTGGAGGACATCATCGAATTGCTGAACCTATCGGCAACTTCCGCAACGCTGAGCAGGCTGGTATTAGAGACGCCCAATGCCGCTCCGATTAACATTTCCGACGATCGCCGGGTCATCGAACAGATGCTGACGCGCCTGTTGGATTCAGCGCAAAAGTTAAGTCCCCAGGGAGAAGTGCTGGTCTCGCTGGTCGCGGACCAAAAAGGCGTACTCCTGGGAATGACGCTGGCAGATCCAAGCACTATTCACCAGTTGGCAGATTGGCTGAATATAGATCCGGCCCAAGTTCTGCTCGATAACGGAGGGCAGATACTGACCGCGGTCAACGCCATGGTTTCGGGAAGGTGGATTCGCGCCCGCCAGGGTACCGTACGGATTACACCGAACGCTGGAGGGCCGGCCAGTTTGTCGATTTCTCTGCCCTTGCGACGAGATACGCATTGGAGGGGGTCGCCCCCGCCTCGAAATGACGCGCGGAATATGCTGAACGTCCTGGTGGTGGAAGATTGTGATGAGAGCTATGCGCTCGCCGAACTGCTGCTGAGGGACGAGCGTCTATGGCGCGCCCCCGATGGCGCCGAAGCACTTGAGATGGTAAAGCGGCGCCGCTTCGACGTGGTCTTCATGGACGTCCACATGCCAGGAAGCGACGGCTACAGTGCTATCAAAGCCATCCGCGATTGGGAAACCGAGACGGGGAACGCTCGCACGCCCATGGTGGTGCTTTCCGCCGATGACATCGGAACTCAGGTGCGCAGTGCGTCCGAATCCGGATGTTCGGGCTTCCTGCGCAAACCGGTGCGCAAAGCCGAAATGTCCGCTCTGGTGGAGCGTCTGAAGACCTTGCATCACCTGACCGCATAGAGGCTAGAACTGTCGTTAAGCGAGCAGCGGTCTTAGCGCCAGTCTAATCGCAAGACATCGGCCCGGCGCTCGCCCGGCAGTTGCGCATACAGCTCGACAAAGGCCGCGTTCGTCCAACCGAAGCCGATCTCGTTCGATCGATAGCCGAACCCGATTCTTGAACTGACATCCATGGTTCGACGGACAACGTCGTATTTCTCGACAATGCTATGGCGCTCAATGAACTGCCGCAGCACCAGCGAAAGGAAACGCCCGGTAACCCGATCGGCATCGTTCTGGAAGCCGTAGCGGCGAAGCCCTTCCACGGCAATCATCTCTAGTGGCGCCCAACCGAAAGGCGCGTCCCATTGGTTACCGGTCTCGGAAGTACTGGTCTGGAGGCCGCCCGGCCGCTCGAATCGGCGCAGATTTGCTTCCACGCGTCGTGCCTGCTCCGGTGTAGCGATTCCAGCCCACAACGGATACAGCGTCGTCAAAAACGGATAGCGCCGGAGTTTCTTGGTGGCGAAGTTATAGTCGTAGTACAACCCATCCTGGCTGTCCCACATCAGCCGGTTGATTTTTTCCTTGCGCTCGCCCGCGCGTCTGCTCCAGGCTGCGGCATCAGATTCATGGCCTAGAATGCCCATGATCTCCGCCGTGTCGCGCTCCATCACATACAACAGGGAATTCAGGCAGACCGGTTTGTAGTGGATAACATCGACACTAAAGGGACCAAACCGGTTGGATGGGTCAAAACCGGATTCACGCATCGACCGGTCACCTTTATAGAACAAGCGCGTGAGCTCGCCGGATTTCTGGTTGTAGTATTGGCCCAGATCGTAATCGGAGACCGCATGCGAGCGATAGTAATCCTTCACTAGTTCGTAATGGGTGCGGCCTTTCTCGTCACGTTCGGCTGCAATCACTTCAGGAGCCGGGCCCTCGCCCGAATCGTAGTAACGGGACAAGCCTGTTTCCGGGGTGGAGTGCGGCTCGCCAGTCCAGTAGCGGTAATAGGTTTCGATAGCGGGCACAGCCCGCGCGAGCCACTGGCGATCGGCCGTCCGATGGTAGACGGAGAGAAGCATCTCCGTAAGAAACGGGGGCTGGGAGCGCGTGAGATAGTAAGTCCTATTTGCATTCAGGATCTTGCCATAGTTGCGGATCTCATAAAGGAAGTTGTCGGCGAGATCCTTTGCCAATCTCACTTCGCCGTCGCGAATCAGGCCGGCTTGGATGAAATAACTATCCCAGCCGTACATTTCATTGAATCGGCCGCCCGGCACGACGTAAGGGCGCGGCAGATAGAGAAGTCCCTGCTGGCGCACAGTGCCAGGTTCCGTGGGAAGCTGCCGTATCTCGATCTTGGGAAAATCGGCGGCCGGCATCTCTTCGCTCAACTTGGTTTGAATGGCTTGGACATTTTCGGCCGCCGACACATAAACCGGCCAGCGAGCACCGGGCGGAGCGGGAAACTTCGGATCCGGAGCCGCCAGCGCGAGCTGCCGGTTCGAGCGCGTCAAGGTCGCCCATGTCAGCCGAATGTAACTTTGAATGGAGCGTAACTGAGCTTGGGACGCTGCTTCGCCGGCGAAGGAGTGGAGGCCAACGGCGGCCAGCGCCAAAAGCAAACAGCCCCTTACACGCTTGAGGTCCACATCCGCAATTTTAGCTTCCGGCGGCGTCGAGTGAGCATTTTTTTGTTGCAGCCCGCGCCGGCTTTGCGGCATAGTAGAAATTGAGTAGTAAAGTCATGTAGAGCGCATTCGAAAGCGGACCGCTTCACGCGAGAATCGTGGCGATCGCTCTACCATTAATCCATGGGCTTGGGCGATTCTCGATGGCGGATGAGAACCTCTTTCTTACCGAACTGCTGGGCCTCAAGGTCTATGACCTCAAGGGGCGCACCCTAGGCGTTGTCAAAGACGCCGCAATTGTTCCCCTCATCCATCCGTCTCGGGTCGATCGCTTCCTCCTAGGCGGCGGCTGGGCCTGGCTTACGATCCGCAACGACCAGGTTCGATCCATTTCGTTGGACGGCATCCACCTCAAGGACGAGGTGCTCACGCCCTATCATTCCGACGAATACATGCTGCGGCTGGTCCGCGATCTCCTCGACCAGCAGATTATCGACGCCCAAGGCCGCAAGGTTGTCCGCGTCACAGACATCACCTTCAAGATCCAACACGACAACGGCACCAATAATTTGATGATCTCCGAAGTGGATATCGGGTTGCGGAGCATTTTCAGGCGCCTGGTTCAAGGCGTTGTTCCTCCACGCGTCGTGCGGCGGCTGCAGACTTTCATTCCGCCACACTTCATCCGCTGGGAACACTGCAGCATCATCGAGGCGGATCCTCAGCGCAGGCTGCGCCTCAACATCAGCAACAAACTACTGGAGCAGATGCATCCGGCCGATCTGGCGGATATTGTCGAGGACCTGACTCCCGATGACCGCGAAGCCATCTTCGAGACTATCGATAGCGAAGTGGCGGCTGACACGCTCTCAGAAGTAGAGCCGGATATCCAGGCCAGCATACTTGAATCTCTGGAGCCCGAAAAAGCCGCCGATATCGTGGAGGATATGGCGCCCCACGAAGCCGCTGACGTTCTGGCCGAACTGGGCGAGCATACTTCCGAAGAGATCCTGGAAGAGATGGAGCCGGAGCCGAAGACCGAGGTCCAGGAGCTGCTGGAATACAAGGAGGATTCAGCCGGCGGATTGATGAATACCGAGTTCGTTGCGCTGCCCGAAAATGCAACGGTCGCCGATGCGATGGACGCCTTGAAATTTCACGAAGAGGTCCTCGAAAAACTGAACACTCTGTTTTTGGTGGATGAGGAGGAACGCCTCAAGGCTTCCGTACCGTTGGCCCGTCTGTTTGCAGCGCCTGGCGCGACACCCTTGAAGGATCTGGCCGCCGAAAATCTGATTTCGGTGGACCTGGAAGAAAAGCAGGATCGCATCACCGAGACTTTCGACAAGTACAATCTGGTTGCTTTACCGGTGGTGGACGCGAGCGGCAAACTGGCCGGAGCCATCACCGCCGACGAAGTGATTTCATTGTTGAGGCACAAATGACGGATCGGGAGCCGCCCCGGGAAGAGGACTCAATTGCTCAAACGATTTCGTTATCAAATCGCGATCTTCCTGTCTGTCGTCGGCCCCGGCCTCATCACCGCCAACGTCGATAACGATTCGGGCGGCATCCTCACTTACTCGCAAGCCGGCGCTAAGTACGGTTACCTTCCCCTTTGGACTTTGATCCCGATCACGCTCCTGCTCATAGTCACGCAGGAAATGAGCTCGCGAATGGGCGCTGTTACCGGTAAAGGACTCTCCGATCTCATTCGTGAAGAATTCGGCCTGCGAACCACTTTTTTCCTGATGATCGCCCTGGTGCTGACAAATTTCACCAACGTCATCGCGGAGTTTGCCGGCATCGCTACCTCGCTCGAATTATTCTCGATCAGCCGCTACATCTCCGTTCCAATCTGCGCCCTCGCAGTTTGGCTGCTGATCGTGCGGGGCAATTATCGCAGCGTCGAAAAGGTCTTCCTGGTGGCGTGTACCCTCTACGTGACCTACATTTTCTCGGCGTTCTTGCTCAAGCCCGACTGGAAGCAGGCGGCTATCAGTAGCGTCAAGCCGATTCTCATGCTGGACACAGACTACGTTGTCATGTTGATCGGGATGGTAGGTACTTCCATCGCGCCTTGGATGCAGTTTTATTTGCAGTCGGCCATTGTCGAAAAGGGAATTACCGCCAAGGAATACGTGCAATCGAGAATTGAGGTCATCATAGGCTGCATTTTGACCGACGTGGTTGCGTTCTTCATCATCGTGTCGTGCGCCGCGGCGATATGGGAGCACGGCCCCAAGGATATCGAGACCGCCAAAGACGCTGCGTTGGGTCTGAAACCGTTTGGTCAATATGCCTACTTGTTGTTCAGCGCCGGCCTGTTCAATGCGTCGTTTTTCGCGGCCTGTATTCTACCTCTTTCAACGGTGTTTACGGTTTGCGAAGGACTAGGTTTCGAATCCGGCGTCGACAAACGCTTCAATGAAGCGCCCGAATTCTACTGGCTCTACACCCTGCTGGTGGTTGTCGGCGGGGGGGTGACGTTGTGGCCGAACTTTCCTCTGGTGAAGATGATTCTTTGGTCGCAGGTGCTCAATGGAGTGTTGCTACCGTTTGTCTTGATCTACATGGTGCTGTTAATCAACAAAAAAGGCCTCATGAAAGAGTGGACGAACTCGCGGATCTACAACGCCGTCGCCTGGGTTTCAGTAGTGATCATGATCGGACTCACTCTGGCGCTAGCCGCTATCACGATCACGCAGATGGGAAAATCCGCGAGTGCAGGCCCGGACAAATCATCCAGGCCGTTGGCCGAGATGCAGCGCGACAATACCAGCCGTCATTCTTTCAAAGCGGACGTTGGTGAAACCCGCACCGCGCATCTGATCCGCTAGCTCCGCGGCGCCCGGAAACTTCCTGACCGATTCGGGCAGATAGGAGTAGGCTTCCATCGATCCCGAAATCCATCCGCCGATCACTGGCAGCACGGCGCGTGAATAGTAGTCGTACAGCCGCGCTAACATTCGATTGGGCGGAGTTGAGAACTCGAGAATCGCCGCGAGGCCGCCCGGCGACAAGACCCGCATAAGCTCGCCGAGGCCGTGCCGGTAGTTGGCGAGATTTCGGAATCCGAAAGCCATGGTGATGAGATCGACGGATGCGTTGGCAAGCGGAAGAGTGAGCGCATCGGCTTCGAACAAAGGTGAGCGCAAGCACCGCTGCTCCACCTTGTGATGGGCAGCCACCAGCATCGGATGGCAAAAGTCGCTGCCGTAAACCACCGCGCCACTTCGCTTCTGAAGCGCGAGCATAAGATCACCTGTTCCGCAGCAGAGATCGAGCACGCGCGCGCCAGGCCTACGAAGGACTTCAGAGACCTGCTTAACGGTTCGTGCCCGCCAATAGCGATCGATATTGAGCGAGAGCAAATGATTCAGAAGATCGTAGCGCGGCGCGATGTTCCCGAACATGCCGCGCACCCAGGTGGCCGCTTGTTGCTCGTCCTTGGTGCCGGAGGGCGTGGTTCCCTGACCAGTTTTTCCCTGAATCAGCAAGCGAGAGCTTCCTCGATGGCCGCCAGCACCAACCGTTCCTCGACATCAACCGTGACCTTCACTGCGCCGATACGCTCCGGCAGTACGAAATGGATTTTTCCGTTGACAGTCTTTTTGTCGCTCTTTAGCCGATCGGCCAGGCGCGCCGGCTCGATACCGTTGAGCGCCGGAAATGGGCCGTAGGAATTCACGCACTGCAGAATCTCTTGCCTGTCACCAGCGGCCAGCATCCGTTCCTTCTCGCCCAGCAGCGCCGCGGCTTTCATCCCCCACGCCACAGCCTCGCCGTGCAAGAACCGGCAATAGCCAGTTTCCGCCTCCAGTGCATGGCCGAATGTATGACCGAAATTCAGGATACGCCGGCGATCTTCCTCTTTTTCGTCTCCGGAAACTACCTCAGCTTTGATCCGCACCGAATCGCAGATCATGCGATCGACTACTTCCGCGGCATGCGACATCACACGGCCCGGCTCGCGCCGCATCAGCCAAAAAAGGTCCGGATCGGCGATCACACCGTGCTTGATGATCTCGAACAGGCCAGCGCGATACTCACGCTCGGGCAACGTGTCAAGCACCGCGGGATCGATCAACACCGCGAGTGGTTGGTGAAAACTACCAACCAGATTTTTGCCGGACTTTAGATTCACGCCGGTCTTGCCGCCGATGGCCGCGTCGACTTGCGCGAGCAGCGTGGTCGGAATCTGGATTACGGGGATACCGCGCATGAAGATCGCCGCCAGGAATCCGGCGACGTCGGTAAGGATGCCTCCGCCGAATGCGATCACCACGCTCGAACGGTCCGCACCTTTCTCCACCATCTGCTCGGCCAGCGCCTCCACTTCCGACAGCCGCTTACGAGTTTCGCCGCCGCGGAAGAACAGTACTTCGTGCGCGACGTTGCCGATTCCACTGCGAAGTGCGCCTCCGTGAAGCTGCCAGACGTCTTCAGTCGACAGGAAGAACAGCTTGCCTGCGCGCTCGGGAATATGTTCACCGAGCTTCGAAAGACCGCCGCGCTGTACCACGATGGGATAGCGGCGCTGTGGAGTTTCGACCACATAGGACGGCATACAATGGTTGTACCATGAGGTTTGCAAAAGCTAAGAGAAGATGAGCGAGCAAGTAAAGATACGTTCCACCACCATCCTGTGCGTCCGGCGGGACAAGAAGGTCGTTATGGCCGGAGACGGGCAGGTCACGCTCGGCCAGGAAGTTCTGAAATCGTCCGCCAAGAAATTGCGACGTCTTTATAGCGACAAGATCCTGGCGGGATTCGCCGGATCCACGGCTGATGCATTCGCCTTGTTCGCCCGATTCGAATCGAAGCTCGAGCAGTTTAACGGCAACCTGCCGCGCGCCGTGGTGGAACTGGCCAAGGAATGGCGTACCGACCGCGTGCTCCGGCACCTGGAGGCGCTACTCCTGGTAGCCGACCCGGCCAACACCTACATCGTCAGCGGCACAGGCGACGTGATTGAGCCGGATAACGACATCGCTGCCATCGGCTCCGGCGGCCCCTTCGCCAAGGCCGCGGCCACGGCGCTAATCGAAAATACTAAACTGGGAGCGAAAGAAATCGCGGAAAGAGCAATGAAGATCGCAGGCCAGATCTGCATTTACACTAACGAAAACATCGCCTATGAGGAACTCGGGTAAATGGTGATTTACCTGCCCGGACAGGCCCTCGATGAATCACCGCTGCTGGATGAGCTGACGCCTCGTGAGATCGTTCAGGAGCTAGATAAATACGTCATCGGGCAAGCCGATGCCAAGCGTGCGGTAGCCATCGCGCTACGTAACCGGATTCGCCGCCAGAAGCTGGAGCCCGACCTGGCGGACGAAGTGATGCCCAAGAATATTCTCATGATCGGGCCCACCGGAGTGGGCAAGACGGAGATCGCGCGGCGTCTCGCTAAGCTTGCCAACTCGCCGTTTCTAAAAGTGGAAGCCAGCAAATTCACTGAAGTAGGATATGTGGGGCGAGATGTTGAAGCTATGATCCGGGACCTGGTGGACATCGCCATCGACATGGTGCGCGAGGAGCGTTTGGAGGAGGTAGCTGATCGCGCGGAGAAAAATGCCGAGGAACGGCTGCTGGATCTCCTGATGCCGCCGCAGCCCGAGACTTCCGACAGCGCCGATCGCACGCGGGAAAAACTGCGCGAAAAGTTGCGTGCGGGCAAGCTGGACGACCGCCTGGTGGAAATCGATGTCCGTGAGCGTGGACCAACGTTCGAAATCAGCACCAGCGCCGGGCTCGAGGAAATGGACGTCAACCTGAAAGATGTCTTGCCGGGTCTGTTCGGCCAGCGTGTCCGCAAACGAAAAATGCGAGTGGCCGAAGCAGCCGAGTATCTGGTGCAAGAAGAAGAACAAAAACTGATCGACATGGATCAGGTCACGCGCGTGGCCCTGGAACGGGTGGAGCGCAACGGCATTATTTTCTTGGATGAAATCGACAAAATCGCCGGCCGCGAATCGGGACATGGCCCAGATGTCAGCCGCGAGGGCGTGCAGCGCGATATCCTGCCGATCGTGGAAGGCACCACCGTAAACACTCGGCACGGTTTCGTGCGCACCGATCATATTCTTTTCATGGCAGCGGGGGCGTTTCACGTTTCTAAGCCCTCGGATCTCATTCCCGAGCTGCAAGGCCGGTTTCCGATCCGCGTTGAGTTGAAGTCGCTCTCGGAAGCCGATTTCATTCGCATTCTGCGAGAGCCGAAAAACGCGCTGGTCAAACAATACACCGCGCTGCTCGATACCGAAGGCATTAAGCTCACCTTCACCGATGACGCGGTCGAGGAGATCTCGCGCTTCGCGGCGCGCGTCAACGAGATGTCCGAGAATATCGGTGCCCGGCGCCTTCACACCATCATGGAAAAGCTGCTTGAAGAAATTTCCTTCGCTGGACCGGATCTCAAGAAGAAAAACGTCAAAATCGACGCCGTCTATGTGCGCAAGCAGTTGGCCGACATCGTGAAGGATCAAGACTTAAGCCGTTACATCCTTTAGCCGATGCGCGTACTCGCTACACTCCTTTGGGCCGCCGGTTGTGTGTTTTTGGCCGGATGCGGATCGATCGGCGAGCCGCTGTATCCTACGCTCAACATACCGGCGAAAATCACCGACTTGGTTGCTATCGAAAGAGGCGGCCAGCTCGCGATTTACTTCAACATACCAGCGCTGACGACTGATGGACTCGCTGTACGTGGCATCGGCAGCGTCGATTTGCGAGTCGGTGTGAACCCCAGCGGCGGATTCAATCGCGATCAATGGGCCGCGGAAGCGAAACGGATCGATATTCCTGCGCCTTCCCAACCCGGACCGGTCCATAAGGAAATCCCTGCACAGGAGTTCGCAGGAAAGGAAATTCTCGCTATGGTGCGAGTCGGGAATAGCCGGGGCCGCATGTCGGAGTGGTCGAACATTTTCCCAGTAAATGTTGAAACGCCCCTGGAGAAGCCTTCTGATTTCCAGGCTAAGGCATCGCCCGAAGGGGTGCGTCTCACTTGGAACGCGCCGAACGAAAGCAGCTTTCGCGTCTTCCGAAAAGCCGATCAAGAGAAAGAGCCGGCGCTCCTCACCACCGTGGACAAGCCAGAATACGTAGATGGTACAGCCGAGTACGGAAAACCGTACGAATACTTCGTCCAAGGGGTTCATGAAAAAGCGGAAAGCGATGCCGCCGGACCCGCGGCCATCACTCCGAAAGATGAGTTTCCGCCGGCTGTGCCTTCGGGACTCACCGCGTCGATCGGCATCGGCGCCATCGAACTGGCCTGGGGACGGAACACCGAATCCGATTTCAAAGACTACCAAGTCTACCGGTCCGAAGAGAATGGACCATTCGTCCAGATTGCGGCCGGCCTGGAGGGTCCCGTTTACTCGGATCGTAAGATTGAATCGGGAAAGCATTATAGATATAGGGTTACGGCCGCCGACCAAACAGGAAATGTCAGCGAGCCGTCGCAGCCCGTCGAAATTATCGCGCCATGAAAATAATCCGTTATAGCTTGAATCCAAAGACTCCCCCCACCGCCACCGATTCCGATCCGGACGTACGTCGCGGCGATCTATCGCAGTTACCCGCCGGAGCGCGGCTGCTTCCGCCCTGCGCGCCATCCAAAATCGTGTGTGTAGGCCGCAATTACGCCGACCACGCGAAGGAATTCAACAACCCGGCGCCGTCCGAGCCACTGATCTTCCTCAAGCCGCCCTCATCTTTGATCGGCGCCGGTGGCGCGATCATTCTTCCGAAAGCCTCTGAACGCGTCGACTACGAAGGTGAGCTGGGCGTCGTCATCGGCAAGCGCGCACGGCATGTCAAGAGTTCGGATGCGCCCGCCTACATCCTGGGCTACACCTGCGTCAACGATGTTTCGGCGCGCGATTTCCAGCGCAAAGATTCTCAATGGACGCGCGGCAAAGGCTTCGACACGTTCTGCGCCGTCGGCCCCTGCATGGTTCCACGCGAAGAGGTGAATCTTAACAGCTTGCGGGTCCGGACATTTCTCGATGGAGAGAAGAAACAGGACGCGCCGATAACGGATATGCTGTTCAACCTGAATGTTATAATCGAGTACGTTTGTGCGTTTATGACACTGGAGCCGGGTGACCTGATTGCCACGGGGACTCCGTCCGGTGTCGGACCACTCCAACCGGGGTCGAACATTCGCGTAGAAATTGAAGGTGTCGGTGTTCTCGAAAACACCGCCGTCGCTGAAGGATAGCTCATGAAGTTTTTCTTGGATACTGCAAATTTGGAAGAATTGCGAAAGGGCGCCGATTGGGGCATCGTGAACGGCGTCACCACCAATCCGTCGCTCATGGCCAAGGAAGGAACCACCACGGCGGAGCAGATCAACAAAATCTGCGAGATCGTCGATGGCGATATTAGTGCCGAAGTCATATCCACTACAACCGAAGAAATGCTCGGCGAAGGGCGCCAACTTGCCCGGATACATCGGAATGTAGTCGTCAAGCTTCCGCTGACGCGCCATGGAATCAAGGCTTGCTCCATTCTGAGCCGGGAGGGCATCCGCGTTAACGTCACCCTCTGTTTTTCGGCCGGCCAGGCATTGCTCGCGGCCAAGGCTGGGGCGTACATTATCAGCCCTTTCATCGGCCGCATCGACGACATCGGATGGGAAGGAATGAATCTGATTCGTGAGATCGTGACCATTTACCGCAATTACGGATTCCCGACGCAGATCCTCGCGGCTTCGCTCCGCTCGCCAACCCACGTGATCGAATCAGCCAAGGCGGGCGCGCACATCGGCACCATGCCCTTCAAGGTTTTGGACATGCTGTTCAATCATCCGCTCACGGATATCGGCTTGGCTCAATTCTTGAATGATTACAAGAAGGTTGCCGACCAACCGGTTTTATTGAACCGCTAGAGAACGTGCCCCCAAGTCTGCAGGGATCAACATCGGTAGTGGTGCTGGTGGTGGTCGCGGGAGTGTTGATCGCCATGGGACTTGTCGTGCTGTTTCAATTCCGGCGCAAACCGAAAGACAAGGAGATGCGGCGCCGGCTGAGTGTAAACCTGTATGGCCGCCTGGGCGATGCAACCATCACGGAAGTACAGGACGATACGATTTTCTATTCTTATTCGGTGGGCGGCGTTATGTACACCGCATCGCAGGACATCGCGCAATTGCGCGCGCAAGTCCCCGCGGATCTCGAAAGACTGATCGGTCCAGCGTCTCTGAAATATTCTCCGCGGAATCCAGCCAACTCGATTATCATTTGCGAACAGTGGTCCGGTCTACGCGCTAAACCGTCCGCCGACCCTCCGGTATTAGCTGGCTAAGGTTTCCCAGCCAGAGCGAGCGCAGCTACTCGTCCGGCCCCGAGCAGCGCTGCCTTGTCGTTAGTGATCACCCGTACCGGAATATCTTGAAGCAGGCGAATCATCCTGCCTTTCGCATTGAACGCCTTGGTGAAAGTCGAGCTCCTCAGCTTGCGGATAATCTTGGGAGCGATTCCTCCGCCTACGAACATGCCGCCCGTAGCGACTACCTTAAGCGCCAGGTTGCCCGCCTCGGCGCCGTAAACCGAGACAAAAATATCCAGCGCTTGAACACAGATGTCGGATGTCCCCTCCAGTGCGGAAGTCGCAATAGCCGCGGATGGATCACCTTGGTTGATCTGCTCGGCCAACCAGGCCGGCTCCTCGCCGCGGCCGGTGTCGCGGAGAAATTGGTACAGGTTGTGCAGTCCGGGACCCGAGAGCACACGCTCGTAACTAACGTGCCCGAAGCGGTCCATCAAATAGCGAAGCAGCTCGATTTCCAGTTCGTTGCGCGGCCCGAAATCCGCGTGGCCGCCTTCGGAGGGAAATGGTTCGTACCCGTTCGGACCGGCCAATAAGCCGGCTTCACCCAATCCTGTTCCCGCGGAGATAAGCGCGCGATTCCCAGTCGGGCTGGGCGAACCCGGATTCAGCGCCACGAAATCCGACTCATCTAACAATGCGATGCCGTGGGCATTCGCCAGCAAATCGTTGACGAGCGAAACACGTTCGATTCCTAGTTCGCTCGCCAGACCCCGCGCGTCCACAACCCACGGCAGATTAGTCGCCTCTACCCGGCCGTCCACCACCGCGCCGGCGATTCCGAACACCGCGGCCCGAGCGGTTTGATGATGTTTGTCAAGAAATATCCGCGCGATCTCCGCCAGACCCTTATAGTCCTGGCTGGGAAACACTTCGACGGCCACCGTCTTGAGCTGGTCGGCAGTACCTTCGAAAAAAGCCAGCCGGGTGTTTGTTCCGCCGATATCGCCGGCCAGAATCATTCGCCCGCGCTCCAGTGCCGGTGATCCTTGGCCAGAAGCTCATCGGCCTCGGGTGGTCCCCAGGTCCCGGCGGCGTAGTTGGGGAACTTGCGCGGCGGCAACGCTTCCCAGACGTCGAGAATTGGCGCCACCACGTGCCAGGCAGTCTCTACCATGTCGGAACGCTGGAACAGAGTGGCGTCGCCCAGCATGCAATCGTACAGCAGGCGCTCGTACCCGGTCTGCGGCGTGGCGTTGAAATAATCGGTGTAGTTGAAATTCATGTTCACGTCGCCGATCTGAACCACCGGCCCAGGAACCTTGGCGCTGAAACTGAGCGAGATACCTTCATCGGGCTGCAAGTGCAGCACCAACCGGTTGGGTTCCAGCCGATCCACGGCGGTCTTACGAAAAAGCACGAACGGCGCGCGTTTGAATTGAATCGCGATCTGCGTCGTGCGCTTGGGTAAACGTTTGCCGGTGCGCAAATAGAAAGGTACGTCTGCCCAGCGCCAGTTGTCGATGTACAGCTTCATGGCGACGAATGTTTCCGTCCGGGAATCCGGTGCCACCATCGGCTCGGCGCGATACGCCGGCACCTTTACGCCGTCCATCACACCTTCGCCGTACTGGCCCCGCACGGTGCGAACCAGCACTTCTTCGTCGGTCGGCGGCGGAATGGCTTTGAGAATCTTGGCCTGCTCGTCCCGGACGACATCGGCGTCGAATGAGATGGGCGGCTCCATAGCCGTCAGCGAGATGAGCTGGAAGATGTGATTCGGCACCATGTCGCGCAACGTTCCCGCCTTGTCGTAATAGCCTCCGCGCTGCTCCACGCCCACTGTTTCCGACACTGTGATCTGGACATGGTCGATGTAGCGGCGGTTCCATATAGGTTCGAAGATGCCGTTTGCAAAACGGAAGACCAATATGTTTTGAACGGTCTCTTTGCCCAGATAATGATCGATGCGGTAGATCTGCTTTTCGTTGAGAACCTGGCGGATCTCCTTGTTCAGCGCCACGGCCGAATCATAATTGCGGCCGAACGGTTTCTCGATGATCACTCGACGCCATCCGGTCTCTTCAGCGACCAGCTTGGCGGCGCCCAGCTGTTTTACGATCGGCGCGAAGAAACTCGGCGACGTGGCCAGGTAATAAAAATAGTTCCCCCGCGTACCATGCTCTTTGTCGATTTGCGCCAAAAGGTCGCGCAGTTTGTCGTATGTCGGGGCATCATCAAAATCGCCGGCCAAATAATAAATACGGCGAGCCAGCCAGTGCCATAGATCCGCATCCACCTTGGTGGTGGCATACTCGCCGATCTCCTTGCCGATCATGTCGCGAAACTGTTCGCTAGTGAGCTCGTTGCGCGCGATCCCCACCAACGCGAATTCCTTGGAAAGCAGGTTGTCCTTCGCCAGGTTGTAGAGGGCCGGAATCAGCTTGCGCTTGGTCAAATCGCCAGATGCGCCAAAGATCACCATAATGCACGGCTCGCCGGGGCGTCCCGGACCAATATTGTTGCTGGTTGCAGCGATGTCTTCTGCGATCTGCATTTTCGCCTTTCTCGATTGTTTGGGCCTATCCGCCGCTGGCGCGCTCCACATGCCCGCCGAACTTGTTGCGCATTCCCGACAACATCTTTTCCGCGAAGGTGTGCTCCTGCCTGGAGCGGAAGCGCGTGAAGAGTGACGCCGAGAGCACGTCGCACGGCACCGCCTCTTCGATCGCCGCCATGATGGTCCAGCGTCCCTCGCCCGAATCCTGCACGGTGCCGGTGAAGCGCGAGAGATTAGGATCTTCGGTCAGCGCCATAGCCGTAAGATCCAGTAGCCACGAACCTACTACGCTCCCGCGCCGCCACAACTCGGCGACGTCGCCCAGGTCGAAACTGTAACGCTGCTCTTCCGGCAATTCCTTCGAGGTGGCGTTGCGCATGATATCGAAGCCTTCCGCGTAGGCTTGCATCAAGCCGTATTCAATGCCGTTGTGGACCATCTTCACGAAGTGGCCCGCCCCCGATGGCCCGCAATATAAATACCCGTTCTCGGCGGAACTCTTCTTGCCTTCGCGCCCTGGGGTCGGGGGGACCTCGCCCACTCCTGGAGCCAGCGTCTTAAAGATCGGATCCAGGCGCGTCGCCGATTCCTTCGAGCCGCCAATCATCATGCAATAGCCGCGCTCGATCCCCCAAACTCCGCCGCTGGTGCCGACGTCCAGATAATGCAGGCCTTGTTCCTTGAGGATTTTCGCCCGCCGGATGTCGTCCTTGAAGTATGAATTGCCCCCGTCGATAATCGTGTCGCCGGGCTCCATCGAGCCGGCCAGTTTCATGACCGTGGATTCCGTGGCTGCGCCGGCCGGCACCATCACCCAGGCCGCACGCGGCTTGGTCAGCTTTTTGACAAACTCCTCCATGGAACTTGCGCCTATGGCTCCTTCGCTTGCCAGCCCTTTCACGTTGTCCGCGTTCAAGTCGAACACCACGCACTGATGGCCGCCGCGCATCAGACGGCGCACCATGTTCCCTCCCATTCGTCCGAGACCGATCATTCCAAGCTGCATAGGTTTGCTCCTCTTCACTGCTCGTAGGTTGTGACACAACGGTCCACCCGATCACTGTCGCCAGCGCTTATTCATTTACGATAACGCTAACTTGATCGCGGATTCGAGCGCCGTCAAGCCCTTGTCCACGTCCTTGAGATGCACTCGCAACGCGCGGCGGTTGCGTTCCGCCAGAACCTGGAAGTCACCGCGAGCTTGCGCTGCTTTGACGACCCCGAACGTGAATTTTTGTCCCGGTACCGGCAGGTCGTTCTTGTCGTCACAGGTCACTTGCAAAAATACGCCGGAGTTGGGACCGCCTTTGTACGCCTGACCAGTTGAATGCAGGAAGCGCGGTCCGAACCCGAGACAGGTGGCGGCGCGCCTTTTATCGCGGATCGCAATTCGCATGCCCTGCAGTGTCCTCTCATGTGGTTCGTTCATCTGCACATATGCCAGCAGCGCGAAGTAATCGCCAGTGCCCAGCCGTTTCAGATGCGCTCGCAAGTATCCAACCAAAGACTTGTCGCTTCCCACTGCGGACGCTAGTGCAGCGGCGTTCTTTTCGTCGGTGAACAACTGGATCCCGTCCTCAGACCAGATGGGCGATTCAGGCGGGAGCGATCCGGTCTTCTCGTATTCGGAGGTCAGCTTACGCGTAGCAATCTTGCTAGCTTCGACGTCCGGCTGATTGAATGGATTTATCCCGATCACCGATCCCGCCACGGCGGTCGCGATCTCCCAGCGAAACATCTCTTGACCGAGATTGTAGGTATCGGCGAGCGCGATGCGAATCACCGGGTGCCCGGCCTTGGCGATCGCGTCAACAGCTTTGTCCTGTGCCGCATCCGCGCCCTTTTCCAGGCGAATGTAGGCGAACACGCGATCGTTGCCGTAAACTTCCGGCGCCCCCAGCGCTTCGCGGTCCACTGGGATCAGTCCCTTGCCGTCTTTGCCGGTGGATTCGGCCAGCAATTGTTCCAGCCACGCGCCGAAATCCGAAATACCAGGCGACGCGATGAGCGTAACCTTGTCGCGTTTATTTTTCGCCGCGATTCCCAAAATCAGCCCCAGCAGGACGCCCGGATTCTTCTCCACCGGCAGGCAGGACGAACAGGCGATGGCCATTACATCCGCTCGATCCAAAAACTTCGGAGCATCGATGCCCATCACCGCGGCCGGCACCATGCCGAAATCCGAGAGCGCTGAGTAGCGTCCGCCGATACTCGGCACGCCATGGAATATGTGCCGGAACGCGTCGGCCTGAGCTACCTGTTCGAACTTCGATCCTGGGTCGGTAATGGCGATGAATCGGCTGCCGGCTTTGTCAGCGCCCACTACCTGCTTTACGCGCTCGAAGAAATATTGCTTGAAGATGTTCGGCTCTAGCGTTGAGCCGGATTTGCTGGAGACGATAAAGATCGTGTTAGCGATGTCGACTTTGCTCTCGAATGCCTTCACCTGAGCCGGATCTGTCGAATCCAGCACGAACAATTCCGGATGGCCGTCGATTTTGCCGAACGTCATCTTGAAAACTTCTGGACACAGGCTCGAACCGCCCATTCCGAGCAGCAACGCATTCTTGAATCCGGCTGACTTCACATCCTTCGCGATGTCCTCCAGATGCTGCTTGTGCGCGAGTTGGTCTTCGGTGATCCCGAGCCAGCCCATCCAATTACTCTCGTCCGTGCCGGTCCACAGCGAGGCATCGCGGGCCCACAAGCGGCGTACCTTGCCCGCCATTTTCCAATCGTCGATGGCTTCGGTGAGCTGTTGATTGATCGGGTCCGGAAGGGTGTAAGTCTGCGCATCCACTTCGGCCTGCGATGCATACTTGCACTTCGCATCCACGGTGTTCAGCAGTTTGTCGAAGGGCTCGGCGAAGAGCTTCACCGCTTGCGTCACCAGATCGTCAGTGACCTTTTTCATCGAAATGCCGACCTTTTCCAGCGTGTCCATGGTGTCGTGCGCGGCATCGATGTCGGCTTCGAGGCTGGCTTTGGGCTTCCCGTGGTCGCGAAATGCTTCCAATGTCTGCGGTGGAATTGTGTTCACTGTCTCGGGCCCGATCAGCTCTTCGATGTAGAGCACGTCCGGATAACTTGGGTCCTTGGTGCTGGTGCTGGCCCACAATACGCGCTGCGTCTGGCCGCCTTTCTTGGCTAGCTCGTTCCACTCGGCCTCGGCGAAGATCTCCTTGTAGCGCTGGTAAGTGAGCTTGCCATTCGCGATCGCCACTTTGCCCAGCAAGCTTCGCAAGAGCGCCTGCTCTTTCGGATCGGATGTGGATTTGAGACGGGCCTTGACGATTGCATCCACCATGCTGTCGATGCGGCTGATGAAGAAGCTGGCCACGCTGGCGACATGGCTCGAGTCGCCGCCTCCGGCGACATATGTTTTCACTCCTGCGATGTACGCGCGCGCCACTTTTTCGTACATTTCCTGCGCAAATAGCAACGTGACGTTAATGTTGATGCCTTCGGTGATACATTGCTGGATGGCCGGAATTCCTTCGGCCGTGGCCGGAATTTTCACCAGTAGATTAGGCCGATTCACCGCCTTCCAAAGCCGCCTTGCATCTTTGATGGTGCCTTGGGTATCGCGCGCCAGAAACGGAGAAACTTCCAGGCTTACATAGCCATCGCGCTTCTTGGTGCGGTCATAAACCACACGCAAAGCGTCCGCGGCATCCTGAATATCTTTGATGGCCAGGATCTCGTAGATGCCCATGGCGTCCAGGTCTTTGCGTTTCTGCAATTCCAGCAGGGCGTCCGCATAGTCGGTGCTGCCGGTGATCGCCTTTTCGAAAATGGCGGGATTCGATGTCACTCCGCCCAATCCGTCTTCGTCAATCAAGCGCTTCAACTCGCCGCTGGTGATTAGATTTCGCCGGATGTAATCCAGCCAAACAGATTGGCCGTATTTGGCGAGTTCCCTCAGCGGATTCACGGTCTTCGTTGTGGTTGTAGTGGGAGTAGTCGTTGGGGTACTCATGGTGTTCCTCCGCCTTTTCTCAGGATTAGAAACGCGCCTCGATCGCCTTTACTTTATTCAAGCGGCGTACGTGCCGCTCTTCATGGGTGAACTTCGCCCCGATGTACGCCGACACCAGGTCCTGCGCGAGCGCAAACCCAATCACACGCGCGCCCAGCACCAAAACGTTCATATCGTCGTGTTCCACTCCCTGGTGCGCCGAATAGGAGTCGTGGCAAAGGCCCGCGCGAATCCCACGCACCTTGTTAGCCGCCACCGAAGCCCCGACGCCGCTTCCGCAGATCAGCACGCCGCGGTCGGCACGGCCCTCTAAAACGGCTTTCCCCACGGCTTCGGCGAAGTCCGGATAATCCACCGGGTCGGTGCTGTTGGTGCCCACGTCGACCACCTCATGGCGGAGGTCGCGCAGATATTTCCCCACAGCGCCTTTCATCTCGAAGCCGGCATGATCCGAGCCAATAACGATTCGCATATCCCCTACCGTGCTTTCGCGATCTCTTCTTGAGCGGCGGCTATTACGGCGTCCGGAGTGAAACCGAACTTCTTCTGCAATTCCTTGAGCGGCGCGGATGCTCCGAAGGTGTGCATGCCGATCTTGCGGCCCGCGTATCGATCCCAGCCGAACGTGGATGCCTGCTCAACCGAGACGCGCGCCTTCACGCCCGGAGGAAGAACACTGTCCTGATACTCCTGCGATTGATGCTCGAACAGCTCCCAGGAAGGCATGCTCACCACGCGCGCTTTTATTCCCTCTTGCGTCAACTTCTCGTATGTATCGACGCACAGGGAAACCTCGCTGCCGGTGCCGATCAGTATTACATCTGGGACACCCGGCGCACTCGCCAGCACGTAAGCGCCCTTGGTTAAGCCCGACGCCGGAGCATATCGCGTTCGATCCAATGTCGGCATGTTCTGGCGGGACAAAATCAGGCACACCGGCTCGTGGTGGAACTGCAAGATCATTCGCCAGGCTTCGGCGATCTCGTTTGCATCGCCCGGCCGTAGCGTGATCAAGCCCGGGATGGCGCGCAGCGAAATCAGCTGCTCCACCGGCTGATGCGTCGGCCCATCTTCCCCAACACCGATGGAATCGTGCGTGAAGATGAAGATTACCGGCAGTTCCATAATCGCGCTTAACCGGATTGGCGCGCGCATGTAGTCGCTGAAGATTAGGAACCCGGAGCCGAACGGCCGCAGCTTGGACAACGCGAGCCCGTTCACAATCGACCCCATGGCGTGCTCTCGAATTCCGAAGTGTAGATTCCGGCCGCTATAGTTGGCTGCCTCGAAGTCGCCTGCGCCGTCGAACGTAAAACGCGTCTTAGTGGAGGGCGCCAGGTCGGCTGCGCCGCCAATCAACCAAGGGATGCGCTTGGCCACGGCATTTTCCACCTTGCCGGACGCATCGCGGCCAGCCATCCCTTTTGGATCCGCCGGAAACGATGGGATGTCCGCATCCCAGCCGTCGGGAAGTTGGCGCCTCTGCATCTTGTACAGATGGTCGGCCAATTCCGGATACTCGCGGCTGTAGTCGGCGAATTTCACCATCCAGGCCTCGCGCATTCCGTGACCGCGGCGGCCGATCAGCTCCTGGAACCGGTCGTATACGCCGTCCGGCACCAGAAACTTCGCGTCTTCCGGCCATCCATAGGCTCGTTTGGTGAGCCGGATTTCTTCCTCACCGAGCGGTTCACCGTGGGCCGCGCTGGTGTCCTGCTTGTTGGGAGCGCCATATGCGATATGGCTGTCGACAATGATCAGCGTGGGCCGGTCGGTGGTGTTCTTGAACACGCGAAACGCGCGTGCCAGCATTTCCTGATCGTTGGCGTCTCCCACGCGCGTAACGTTCCAGCCATAGCCTATGAAACGCGTGGCGACGTCTTCAGTGAAGGCCAACGCAGTGTTGCCTTCAATCGTGATGTGATTGTTGTCGTAGACCCAGCACAAATTGGACAGTTTCAAATGGGCCGCCAGCGACGCCGCCTCGCCGCTTACGCCTTCCATCATGCAGCCGTCACCAGCCATGGCATAGACGTCGAAATCGAACATATCGAACCCAGGCCGGTTGAAGTGCTGCGCCATCCATTTGCGCGCCATGGCCATGCCCACGCTGGTGGCCACGCCTTGGCCCAGCGGGCCGGTGGTCGTCTCAATTCCGGATGTCCAACGATACTCAGGATGGCCGGGGCATTTGCTCTCGAGTTGACGGAAGTTCCGGATGTCATCCAGAGTCACGCTCAGTTTTCCAAGCGTTTCGTATTCTGGATTTACGGCCTTCACCTTTGTCAAATGCAGCAGCGAGTAGAGCAGCATCGACGCATGGCCTATCGAGAGGACGAAGCGGTCGCGGTTCGGCCAGATTGGATCCTCGGGGTCGAACCGCAGAAACTGCTGCCATAGGCAATAGGCTACCGGCGCCATCGCCATAGGTGTACCGGGATGCCCGGAATTCGCCTTTTGCACGGCATCCATCGCAAGTGTGCGAATGGTGTTGATACAAAGCTGATCGATGTTGGCGGGTGACGTCTGAAACTGTGCGGAAGTAGACATGAGTTAGACCGTGAGTAGCCCGTCGAGATCAGCGAACGGCGGCGTGGACCGTGGCGAAGTACGGCGCGGCACCTGACGGAAGCATTGTAGCCCATCCGCCCGAAGTCGCGCCGGAAGAAAGACAAAATTCAGGATTACTTTTTCAAGCTCTGGACGTACGCGACGACATTGTCGAGATCAGCGCCGGTCACACTCGCCATCGGCTTCATCTTGCCCTGGCCGTCTGTGATTACCTTTTTCACATCGGCCGTGCTCTCGCTGAGCGGCTTGATCTCCGCCTTCAACGCCTTCGCCATAGACGGGTTGCCCTCGCCAGTGGCGCCGTGGCACGATCGGCACTTGGCGCTATAGACGGCTTTCCCGGCTGCCGCATCGGCGGCCCACGCTCCGGTAGAGCACACCGCCAGAATCACGCAAGCGATCGCAAATCCAATAATGTTACGAGTAAGAGGTTTCACGCTTCCTTCTCCTTGCGAAAATTATTCCGGGCATTTCACCCAGTCCGTTTCTCCGGACCGACATTCGGAGCAATGTTGTCATTATAAACGGAAACGTTCGAGAACTCAGGATGCTAAGATGTTGAGGACTCGTTCACATGGGAACTCATGGCGTGAAGATTGTGGTCATCTATCCGCGGCCTCAGGATGAGGAAGCCTTCGAGAAGACCTACAAAGGAGAGCATCTTCCGCTCCTGGAATCGAAGCTGAAGGGCATGACACGGCTGGTGGCAACTAAGATAGTGAGCTCTCCGCAAGGAAAAGTACTCGCCTATCGCATTGCCGAAGTACACTTCTCCACCATGGACGATCTCACCAAATGCGCTGAGTCTGACGGCGGAAAGGAAGTGCTGGCGCACGCCGCCAAGATTTCCACCGGCGGCCCGCCGATTGTGCTGGTGTGCGAGGAAGAGTCGTTCGTTTACTGGTGACCGGACCGCTGCTACAGCACCTCTAAAATCAGGCACTTCAGATACAGCGTCTCTGGAACTGTCAGCAGTATGGGATGGTCCTGGCTTTGCGTCCGGCGCTCCAAAATCCTCAGTTTTCGATGCGTATCGAGCGACGCCTCAGCCACGATCTCGAGCAGTGCCGCTTCGCTCACGTGCTGCGAGCAGGAGCACGTCACCAGAACGCCGCCGCTCGTGAGCAGTTGCAGCGCCCGCCGGTTGATCTCCTTGTATCCGCGCAGCGCTGCGTCCAAGCTGCCTTTCGACTTTGCAAAAGCTGGAGGATCTAATATCACCGTGTCGAAGCGCCGGTGTGCCGAGGCATAGCTCGCCAGTAAATCAAACATGTCCGCTTCCCGGAATTCGATATTTCCAATCCCGTTGGCAGCGCGATTTCGTTCAGCCATCTTCAAACTTGTTTCAGAACTATCGACCGCTTCTACAGATTCACACTTCGCCGCCAGATGCAGCGCGAAGCCTCCGCTGGACGTAAAGCAATCGAGAGCGCTGCCACGGGCGTAGCGCGCCGTGGCGATATAATTCTCCCGCTGGTCCAGGAAAATTCCGGTTTTTTGGCCATGCAGCAGATCGGCGAAAAGCTGGAGGCCATTCATCTTCACCATTACAGCTTCAGGCGCCTCGCCGGCCAGGACTCCCGACGTAAGCGGCAGCGATTCGCGCTTCCGAACCGCAACGTCATTGCGCTCGATGATTCCTTTCGGTGCGAACAGCTCTTCCAGGCAACTCGCGATCTCGGCTTTAGCCCGATCCATGCCCTGATCGAGTGTCTGCAACGTGAAGTAGTCGCCGTAGCGATCAATCACCAGGCCCGGCAGTTGGTCGCCTTCTCCATGCACCAACCGGTACGCGTTCGATCCCATTACGATGCGCTTGCGGTAGGCTTCCGCGCCGGCCAAACGGCGCATGTAAAACTCGCGGCCGATGGTCTCTGCGCGGTCCGCGAGCATGCGGAGCGAAATCTGCGAAGAGTCGCTGTAGTGTGCGGTGCCGAGCGCGGCGCCCTTAGAATCCACTACTAGGACTGCATCGCCCGCTGCTGCCTGGCCGCGGTCGACAACATCACTAGCGAAGATCCAAGGATGGCCGGAAGCGACCCGATCAGCAGCTTTTCGATTGACGCGGACAGTGTGCAAGGCTCCTAAGGTTATCTCATCGCCTGCAATCGAGCAATACGATCCTCAGTGGAAGGGTGAGTCGAGAACAACCGCATCATGCTCTGGCCTGAAAACGGCTTGATGATGAACAAGTGCGCCGTGGCCGGATTCACATCGGACATCGGGATGCGCTTCGACCAAGTGTCCAGCTTGCCGAGTGCCGAAATCAATTCATTAGGATTGTTCGTTACTTCCGCCGAAGTCTCGTCCGCCGCATATTCGCGCGTGCGCGAGATAGCCATCTGAATCAACATGGCCGCGATGGGCGCCAGAATCAGCATCACCAAGCCGGCCCAGGGACTGCCTTCGTCGTCATCGCTGCTCCGGCGGCCTCCGAACCAGAATGCCATGCGCGCCACGAATGTGATGGCCGCGGCTAGCGTCGCCGCTACCGAGCTGGTCAGGATGTCGCGATTCTTTACGTGCCCCAACTCGTGCGCCACCACGCCTTCGAGTTCGGCATCGCTCATCAATCGAAGGACTCCGGCCGTAAAGGCCACTGAGGCATGCTCCGGATTGCGACCGGTGGCAAACGCGTTGGGCGATTCATCCGCGATCAGCCACAGCTTCGGCATCGGCAAGCCCATCCGCTGCGTTAGGCTTTGCACGATCGGGAAAACGCGGGCGTAGACTTCAGGATTCTCGTTGGGAGTCACTGGCTGGGCGGAATACATGGAAAGCGCTAGCTTGTCCGAGAAAAAATAACCGAAGAAGTTCATCCCCACCGCAATAATGAGCGCGATGTACAGACCATTCCTGCCGCCCAGCATCTCACCGCCGGCCAACAGCAAACCGCTCAGGATTCCGAGTAAAAGGACTGTCTTCAGACCGTTCATATAGAAGGGCGTCTCCCTCACCTATTTGATGGGCGCGCCTCGGGAAAGGCGCGTGTAGTGGGGCGAAATCCCGCGCTTCGCCCCACTCGCCGCAAAACTTCAGTTGTTACTGACTTGCACTTTGATCGCTTTGGGCTTGGCGATCTCTTTTTTCGGAAGAGTCACGGTCAACACGCCAGCATTGTACTCGGCCTTCACATGCTCGGTGTCAACAGTTTCTGGAACCGTGAAGTAGCGCACGAATGAGCCGTAGCTCCGTTCCATCCGATGGAAGCCCTTGTTCTTCTCATCTTTCTCGAATTTCCGGTCGCCTTTGAGTGTCAGGGTCCCATTCTCCATTTGGATATCGATGTCCTTCATATCGATCCCGGGCAAATCGGCCTTGAGAACTAACTCATTCTCTGTCTCCAAGATGTCGACAGCAGGCGCCCATGGCCGGGCAGTCGTCTGATCGCTAAACAGGCGATTAATCGAGTCCTGGAACAAGCGCAGACCGACGGGAAAGTCCTCGGTATCGGCGAAAGGTGCATATTTCACTATTGGCATAACGGTTATTGTCTCCTTGGGTATCTTTGTCTAACCACAGTATAAAATATGAGCGTAGTAATGTCAATATAGTTGATTATAAATTTTTCTAGCTTTGTAAGTATCTACGACCGAAAAGGTCCGCTATACTATGAGTGAGCCCTGATCCAGGACTAGGAGAGTCGGACATTGACGTGCTCTACGGCTAGCACAGATACTGATCCCATGATGCAAATGAGTGTCAATAGGGAATTCGAAGGCCCTAAGGTTCCGCCCCCCTCCCCCCGTACACTTGCCGACCTCAAAGAAGGAGCATCGGGCATCATTGATCGCCTCGATCTGCCGGAGGATGTGGCTCGACGGCTGATGGAACTCGGTTTCCTGCCCGGCCATGTGGTAGTTCCCGCCCGCAGCGCGCCCGGCGGCGAACCACGCGTTTATCGAGTGGATGGATCGGAAGTAGCTCTTCGCCGCGAAACCGCCGCGCGCTTAATTCTGCGCCCACCTTCAAAAGGCGGAACGAGAAACCTGAAGCCATGAGCGACTGCCACAGTTGCGGAAGTTGTGCTGTCGCCGCGCCGCCGCCCAAACTCTCCAAAGCAGCACGTTCGCATGTGGTAGCTATTATTGGTCCGCCGAACTCCGGAAAATCAACCTTGTTCAATCGCCTGACTGGCCTCCGCCAGAAAGTAGCGAACTTCCCCGGCGTCACGGTCGAACAGCGTGTGGGCCGAGCCCGCACCACCGGCGACCGCGATATCACGCTCATCGATCTGCCCGGCGTTTACAGCCTAAATCCACGCTCGGAAGACGAGCAAGTCACCCACGACGTGCTGAAAGGCGAGATGCAGGACGCGCCCAAGCCGGACGCCGTGCTTCTGATCCTCGACAGCACCAATCTCGGCCGCCATCTCGTGCTGGCGGCTCCTATCCTCAGCCTCCAGCTGCCGACGCTGGTGATTCTGAACATGGCGGACGATCTTGCCCACCGCGGCGGCAATGTGGACACGGCCGAACTTGCAAGTCAGCTTGGCGCACCGGTCGCGCTCATCAGCGCCACCAAAGGCGACGGCGTAGAGAAGGTCTTCCAGTTCATCGTCGGCACGGCCGGGGGCACCACGTCGCTAGCTGCTCCCAAGATGGAATTACCGGTCCTGCAGGATATCCCGCGCTGCCGGCAATGGGCTCACCAGGTGGGCACCGGCGCGGCCTATCAAGCTCCCGCGCCACCATTATGGACGCGCCGCCTGGATGCCGTCTTTCTGCATCCTGTCGCTGGTCCACTGATCTTCCTGGCAGTGGTCGCGGGCGTGTTCCAAACCATTTTTAGTGGCGCCAAGCCGTTAATGGATGGCCTGCAGGCTTTGATCGAGCATGGTAGCCAATGGGTCGGAAACATTTTGCCGGACGGGATCTTCCGCTCTCTGGTGGTTGACGGTATCGGGCATGGTGTCGGCTCCGTGATCGTCTTCCTGCCGCAAATCCTGCTTCTTTTCCTCTTCATCGGGATTCTCGAAGATTCCGGCTACCTCGCCCGAGCGGCGCTTATCGCCGACCGCACCATGGCCAAGTTCGGGCTGCAAGGAAAATCATTTATACCGCTGCTCTCTGCGTACGCCTGCGCCGTTCCGGCCATCATGGCTACGCGCACTATCGAAAGCAAGCGTGATCGTCTGGCCACCATCCTGATCGCTCCTTTGATGACCTGCTCGGCGAGGCTGCCGGTGTACACGCTCGTCATTGCCGCCTTTATACACGAGCGCCCTCTGCTTGGGCCGCTGCTCGGAACACAAGCCGGCGCGTTGCTCGGTCTCTACGCGCTGGGCTTCCTGGCCGCCATCGTGACCGCGCGCCTGCTGAAGTCGTCCATCCTGAAGAGTGAGCGGACGCCTTTCATGCTCGAAATGCCACCTTATCGCTTGCCCACATTGCGATCGCTTGGGCTGCGATTGTTGGACCGCTCGAAAGTCTTTCTGCGCCGAGCCGGAACCGTGATCCTGGCGGTAACGTTGGTGCTTTGGGTTCTCCTGCACCTGCCGCTCCACGATGGCAAGCCGCCCGAAATCGAACATAGCTTCGCGGGCATGATTGGCCACGCCGTGGAACCGGCCATCAAGCCGCTGGGCTTCAATTGGAAGATCGGCATCGGCCTGATTAGTTCACTGGCTGCGCGCGAAGTGATTGTAGGCACGCTCGGAACGATTTACGGCGTAGAGGATACCGGTGACAATTCAGTGGGCCTGCGGCAAAGGCTGCAAAGCGAGCTGACTCCGGCCGGCGCCGTGGCGCTGCTGATCTTCTTCGCCTTCGCCATGCAGTGCATGTCCACCATCGCCGTCGTGCGTCGCGAAACCGGCGGCTGGAAATGGCCCGCCATCCAGTTCGCCTATATGACATTCTTAGCGTACCTGGGCGCACTCATCACCAATCAGGTGCTGCGTTCGGGCTTGCTTACATAGACTGATCGAGAAGCTCGTCTTCCCAGCATCCACCTGAGGTTTCTAACATCCAATGGTTGTCTGATAGCATTGGAATTCCATGCGAAATGTCATCATTGTCGGCTCCGGCTGCGCCGGAAACACCGCGGCCATCTATGCAGCCAGGGCCAATCTGAAGCCACTCGTCATCGCCGGTCACGAGCCCGGCGGCCAGCTCTCGCTCACCACCCTGGTCGAAAACTTCCCTGGATTTCCCGAGGGCATCGACGGTCCTCTGCTGGTGGAGAACATTAAGAAACAGGCCGAGCACTTCGGCGCCGAATACCTGCACGGCACCGTGGTCGCCGCCGACCTCTCCAGGCGTCCTTTTCGCCTCAAGGTCGACAACGAGTGGCACGAAGCCCTTACGTTGATCATTGCCTCGGGCGCCTCGGCGCGCTGGCTCAATCTGCCCAACGAGCAAAAGCTGATCGGTCACGGCGTCAGCTCCTGCGCCACCTGCGATGGGTTTTTTTATCGCGGCAAGAAGATTATGGTGGTGGGCGGCGGCGATTCTGCCATGGAAGAGGCCAACTTCCTCACCCGCTTCGGCCAGGAGGTTACGTTGGTGCACCGCCGCGAAGCGTTTCGGTCCTCCAAGATCATGCTCGACCGCGCCCGCAGTAACCCCAAGATCAACTTCCTGACCAACACCGTCATCGAGGATATCTACGATGCCAGCCAGAATATCGTGACTGCGGTAAAACTGCGCAACCTAACCACCGATGAAACATGGATCCGCGATGTCGATGGTTTCTTCGTTGCCATCGGGCACATCCCCAACACCGCACCGTTCCTCGGGCAAATCGAGCTTGACCCGGACGGGTACGTCATCTCGAAGGGCGGCGCGCGCACCAGCGTCACCGGGGTCTTTCACGCTGGCGACGTCCAAGACCGCACCTACCGGCAAGCTATCACCGCATCCGGGGCCGGCTGCATGGCGGCCATCGAAGTGGAACGGTTTCTCGAAGCTGAAGGCCACTAACCCTCATAGCTCCGGGTAAAACTCAAAGAACGCATCCAGCGACTGCAGTAATTGTTTGCGGATCTCTTCTTCCCCACCCTCGATGAGGTGCATCGTCACCTGCGCCTTGTGTCCATTCTTCAGCGTAATTTCCGCATCTTTCACGTCTTCCAGTTCATCTGCAGGAAGAAGACGCATGCCGTAGATGAGCGCGAGTTTTGCCATGCTTCATTCTAGCCGCCCGTGGCGAGCTCAATCGGCGGTAAAATGAAGGAACAACCAAAGCCGTTTGGCCGTATTAGTCGCAAGCGGGTGTAGGTCCATCAATGAGATCGGCAACCGAATCTAGTGAGCGGGACGCCAATAATACGGGCCTGCCTGCCGCCGAGATCTCGGCTGAGTCCATTCGCGCGGCTCTAGAAAAGATCCTTGCCAGTCCCGGTTTTGCCAACGCCGAAAGGCTAACCCGTTTTCTACGCTACACCGTCGGAGAGACATTGAACGGCCAGACCGACAAGCTGAAGGAGTCGCTGCTGGGGATCGATGTTTTCGGACGTAAGCCAAGCTACGATCCGCGCGTCGATGCCGTGGTCCGCACCGAGGCGGTAAAGCTTCGCGCCCGCCTGCGCGACTATTACGATTCGGAAGGCCGCGAAGATGAGATCGTGATCGATCTGCCGAAGGGCGGTTACGTTCCCGCATTTCGTCATCGAGAGAGACCGTCCGTCGAAGTAGCCGCGCCCGTCGTTCCCGAGCCGCATCGCCGGCGTGAATGGAAACCAGCAGTCGCTACCGTTTTAGTGGTCGCGTTCCTGGCGACCTCGGTCTATCTGATTTCGAAAGCGCGCACCCGCTCCGCCGGCGCCTCCAGCCCGCAGCTCGGGTCCATCGCTGTTCTTCCTTTTGCCGACCTGAGTCCCGATCACGACCAGGAATACTTCTGCGACGGCATGACGGAAGAGATTATCGACGCGCTGGCGAAAGTGAATGGCTTCCGCGTTGTGGCGCGAACCTCTTCTTTTGCGTTCAAGGGTAAGCAGCAGGATATCCGTGACATCGGCAAGAAGTTGAATGTCGCCACGGTTCTCGAAGGCAGCGTTCGAAAAGACGGAAACCGGCTGCGAGTCACGGCCCAGCTCAATAGCGTCGCCGACGGTTATCATCTTTGGTCGGAGACCTACGAGCGCGAACTCAAGGACGTGTTCACGGTTCAGGACGAGATCTCGCGCGCGATCGTGGACACGCTTCAGCTCAAGCTCGCCAACTCAGCCAGACAGCCGCGGCCGCCTTCGGCCAACGTCGAAGCCTACGATCTCTATCTTCAAGGACGCTATCATTGGCGGCGCTGGAGATCGGAAGGCGCCGAACGGGCCATCGAGTATTTCCAGCAGGCCATCCAGAAGGACCCGAATTACGCAGCGGCATACTCAGGACTGGCCGACTCGTACGCCTGGCTGGGATTCTTTGGCGCGCTGCCGCCCAACGAAGCCATGCCCAAGGCTAGGCAAGCCGCGCTCAAAGCTTTGGCACTCGATGACACGTTGGCCGCGGCGCACACCTCGCTCGGATACGTGAAATCTCTGCATGAGTTCGACTGGCCGGGCGCTGAGCGCGAGTTCAAACGCGCTTTGCAGCTCAATTCCGGAGATTCCGACGCGCACTTCGGCTACGGAATTACTTATCTGGAGCCCGTGGGTCGCCTGGACGAAGCACTCCGTGAAATGCAGACCGCGCGGGACCTGGATCCTCTCTCACCAATCACGAACACGTATCTGGGCCTGGCCTATCAATTCGTTGGCAACCGGACGGACGCCGCCTCGCCGTTGCGGAAGGCCCTGGAACTGGATCCCGGTTTTGTCGAAGCGCGGCTGGAACTGGCTAACATCGAATTGGAGCAGCAAAACTTCCAAGAATTCTATTCCGCGCTCGACCGTGCCAAAGAACCCGGGCTGGAAAGCAGAATCGATTTGATGCGCGCTACCGCGTATGTGATCGAGGGGAAGAAGACGGAAGCGCTTCAGCTCGTACATAAGTGGGAGAAGCCGGCTGGCGGAGTCTTCGTGCGTTCAACCGCGATCGCTAACGTGTACGCTCTTCTCGGCGACAAGGCCCAGATGTACAACTGGCTCGAGAGAGCCTACGCCGACCGCGACGGGATGTTGATCTACATGAACCGGCAAGGCTTTTACCGGCCTTATCGCTCCGAGCCACGCTTCATCGCGCTCGAAAAGAAACTGGGTTTCGAGTAAAATTCGCCCTTCTTGAATCCTGGTAGGGACGGGCAGATTCGAACTGCCGACCTGTCGCTTAGGAGGCGACCGCTCTATCCATCTGAGCTACGTCCCCGCTTATCTTTCGATTCTACCAGCGCTTCAAGCCCTTCCGTCCGATGTCGGTCCGATAGTGCATGCCCTTGAAGTGAATCTTCCGCACTTCATCGTAAGTGTTGCGGATCGCCGCCGGAAGCGTATCGCCGCGTGCCGTCACGCCCAGCACCCGCCCTCCTGACGTGACCAGAACATTATTATCAAGCTTTGTTCCGGCGTGAACAACCGTTGCATCTGTTATCCGATCCAAACCCTCGATCGCATCGCCACTCCGCACCGCGCCCGGATAGCCTGCGGCAGCCAGCACCACGCAAACCGAGGGCTCCGAACGCCAGATGAGCTGAGCGCTATCCAGAGTGCCATGCGCCGCGGCAAACAGCGGCTCTACAAAATCCGAAGCCATCCGGTGCATTAATACCTGGGTCTCGGGATCGCCCAGACGCGCATTGAACTCCAGCACCTTCGGCCCCTGCGCGGTCATCATCACGCCTGCGTAGAGAAAGCCAGTGAACGGCCGGCCCTCGGCGCGCATGTTCTGAATCGCAGGGTGGATTACTTGGGCCATAATCTCGGCTTTCTGGAAATCATCCAGGATTCTCCCGTCGCAATACGCTCCCATACCGCCGGTGTTCGGACCGGTGTCGCCATCGTGAACCGTTTTATGGTCCTGCGTCGGCTCGAGCGGAAGAATGTTCACGCCGTCACTGAGGACGATGAAGCTGACTTCCTCTCCAGCGAGGAACTCCTCGATCACCAAGCTCGAGCCAGTCGTCAGGAGTTGAGCGATTCCCTGGTTCGCTTCGGCTGCAGATTTTGTAATGATTACGCCCTTGCCCGCCGCGAGGCCATCGGCCTTGAGCACCACTGGAAAATCGAACTCGCGCAGTGACGACCGCGCCTCCTCTGGTGTGTTCACGGTCGCGAATCGAGCGGTTGGGATACTTGCTCGCAGCATAAACTCTTTCGCGAACGCTTTGCTCGATTCCAGGTGCGCTGCCGCGGCAGTCGGCCCCACTATGGGCCTTCCTTTCGCTCGAAAAAGATCCACCACGCCGGCGGCCAGAGGGGCTTCCGGGCCCACCACGGTAAGGTCTGCATCAATCGATTCAGCTGCCAGCAGATAGTCGGTCACGGCCAGGCATGTGGCCACGCTGGCTATCCCTGGATTGCCTGGCGCCGCATACAACGCCGACGTCTTCGGGCTTTGCGCCAGCTTCCAGCACAGCGCGTGTTCGCGGCCTCCGGAACCGATCACTAAGATCTTCATGTTTTCTAGAAACTAGCATAGCTGTGCCACACTAAAGGCTGAGCTCCCCATGAAGTCCTCCAAGTACGACGTGATCGTGGTCGGAGCCGGCCACGCCGGTTGTGAAGCCGCGCGTGCCTGCGCCCGCATGGGTCTCCGCACGGCAATGATCACTATGAACCTGGACCTGATTGCGCAGATGTCCTGTAATCCCGCTGTCGGCGGCATCGCAAAAGGACATCTCGTGCGCGAGATCGACGCGCTCGGCGGCATCATGGGCGAAGTAACCGACGCCGTTGGAATCCAGTTCCGCCTGCTGAATACCAGTCGCGGCCCAGCCGTCTGGTCTCCCCGTGCGCAGTGCGACAAGAAGCAATATCGCTTCCGCATGCGTGAAGTACTCGAGCGCGAGCCGAATCTGAGAATCCTTCAGGCTGAAGTAGCTCAGTTGGTGATTGAAGAATCCCCCGAGCGGCGCGTCACGGGCGTTCTCTTGCGCGATGGGAGAATCGTTTCGAGCGAAGCGGTGATAATTACCACCGGTACATTCCTCAATGGACTCGCGCACGTCGGCGAGATGAAGTATTCCTGCGGACGGAACGGCGAAGCCCCGTCTAATCTGCTCGGCGATCAGCTACGCACTCTGGGGCTGGCTTGGACGCGCCTAAAAACCGGCACGCCCCCGCGTCTGGATGGCCGCAGTATTAATTGGTCGCGCTTCGAACCTCAACATGGGGATGTTGACCCGACACCATTCTCCTTTTTGACGCCGAAGATTGACCGTGAACAGATTGCGTGTTATATATCTTACACTTCTGACAAAACCTTGCAGATTCTGCGGGATAGCATTGCCCGGTCACCTCTATACAGTGGCCAGATCGAAGGCGTTGGACCTCGCTATTGTCCATCCATCGAAGATAAAGTTGTCAAGTTCCCTGAAAAGGCGCGCCATCAATTGTTCCTGGAGCCGGAGGGATTAGATACTTACGAAGTGTATTTGAACGGTATGTCGACCAGCATGCCGATCGATGTCCAAACCGCCATGGTCGCATCAGTTCCGGGGCTCGAAGATGCTGAAATGATTCGGCCTGGGTACGCTATCGAGTATGACGCGATCGATCCGCGCGAGCTGGACCACAGCCTCGAAGTGAAATCGATCGGAGGCCTTTTCTTGGCGGGACAAATCAACGGCACATCCGGCTACGAAGAGGCAAGTTGCCAGGGTTTGCTCGCGGGCATCAATGTCGCCCGCCGAGTAGGCCGCCTGGATCCCATTGTTATTAGCCGCACCGAGGGCTATACCGGAATTCTCATTGACGATCTGATTACTAAAGGCGCCGACGAGCCGTACCGGATGTTCACATCCCGCGCCGAGTTTCGCCTGCACCTTCGAATAGACAATGCGGATGAACGGCTGACGCCGTTAGGCCGGAAGGCCGGCTTGGTTGGCGACAATCGTTGGAATCTCTACAATCGCAAGCGGGAGCAGAAGGAAGGGCTATTCAAGCTGCTGGAGACTACGCGCTTAGATTCTGCCACCTTTGGAAGCATCGATGGTTTTGCTGAAGATCGGCCGACTCTGATGCAATGGCTGCGGCGTCCAGAAGCCAAGATCGCCGCTCTGGCATTCTGGATTCGGCCAGCCCTCGGCGAGGACCCAGTCCATGGTGTCCTCGCTACTATTGAGACTGAGGCCAAATACGCTGGCTACATCGCCCAACAGGAGCGGCAAATCGATCGCCTCCGGGATTCCGAGCGTCGTCGGATTCCGGCCGAGTTTGAATTTTCGCAAATCCCGGGGCTTTCTACGGAGGCGAAACAGAAGCTGGAGCGGGTTCGCCCAGAGACCCTAGGGCAGGCTGGCCGCATTCCTGGCATTACCCCCGCCGCTATCGCGGTGTTGGACGTGTACCTGAGCATCGGTGCCCACGCCTGAGAAAGCCCGCTCCCTGGGTTGGTTTCGGGATTTGCTCGAAACGGAATTGCGGCCTTGGCTAGCACTCTCTGACGATCAAGTCCGTCATCTTTGGGAGCATTACGAAATTCTGCTTCGTTGGAATGAACGTATCAATCTGACATCAATCCCTCCTGGGAGGGAGATGGTAATCCGGCACTACTGCGAGTCGCTTTTCTTTGCCGCACAACTGCCGGTGACGCCGCAACCAATTTCGATTTTGGATATGGGTTCAGGGGCGGGGTTTCCTGGCGTCCCGCTCGCGATTTTCCGCCCCGCTTGGAGAATAACACTGCTTGAATCGCACCAGCGCAAAGCAGTATTTCTAAGGGAATCAACCCGCCCGCTACGTAATATCTCGGTTTTGGCACGGCGGGCGGAAGCGGCACCCGGGCAGTTCGATTGGCTGGTATCCCGGGGCGTCGATGCGCGAGACGTTCTCAAGAGTATCCCCCGGTTGGCCTCCAAACTTGGCCTTATGTTGGGCCAAGACGATTTTTCTGTTATTCAATCTGCACCGGACGTTGCGTGGTCCGCACCGGTTCAGTTACCTTGGGGAGACCGTAGGCTGTGCGTGTTTGGGGAGGTTCCACGTGGAACATAGGGTGTCCGTTTCACGTGGAACGTCGGAGACGATTTGGCCAAAGTAATAGCGATTGCAAATCAAAAGGGGGGTGTGGGCAAAACCACCACAGCCATCAACCTCAGCGCCTCGCTCGCTGCGAATGACTTGCGCGTACTCCTTGTGGATTCCGATCCCCAGGGCAACGCCACCACAGGCCTTGGCATCGTTAAGGGAGGAGAGCGCGCGACCCTTTATCAGGTTCTACTTGGAGAAGAAGAAGTCGACCGTGCCATCGTTCATACCGAGTTTGAGGGGCTTGACATCATTCCGTCGGACAAGAATCTGGTCGCAGCCAACATCGAGTTGGTCGAACTGGAAAACCGGGAATCCAGGCTCCGCGATAAGCTCGAGCCGGTTCGTGCTCAGTATCACTTTATTCTGATCGATTGCCCCCCGGCCCTGGATCTTCTCACGCTAAATGCCATGGTGGCCTCTGACACCATCCTCATCCCGATCCAATGTGAGTTTTTCGCGCTGGAAGGAATCTCCCAACTGCTGGACACTATTGATCGCGTTCGTGAGTCGTTCGGTCGCGACCTCAAAGTAGAGGGCGTATTGCTGACGATGTATGACGAGCGCACTAATCTCACGCGTCAAGTCGAGCAGGATCTTCGCAATTTCTTCGAAGATGCCGTCTTCAAGACCGTGATTCCTCGCAGTGTTCGTTTGGCTGAAGCCCCCAGCTTCGGTAAGCCTATTATTTTCTATGACGTACGCTCTCGTGGGGCGGAGAGTTACATCCAGCTCGCAAAAGAGGTATTGGCGAATGAACAAAAAGCCGGAGCAACGCAGGGTCTTGGGTAAGGGCCTTTCAGCACTTCTCCCCAGGAAACCGCTACCCATGCCGCAGCCGACGGCTGCGCAGGAGCCCGCTGCAGGAACCCGAATCGCTTCGATTTCGATATCAGAAATCGAGCCCAATCCCCTCCAGCCGCGCACGATTTTCGACGCTGGCCGACTCCAGGAACTTGCTAACTCCATAGAAACACATGGGATTGTTCAACCAATCCTCATCCGAAGAAAAGACTCCCATTTCGAGCTGATCGCCGGAGAGCGCCGGCTCAGGGCCGCCAAACTGGCAGGACTGGTCGAAGTTCCGGCCATTATTCAAGACTACGCGGACGACCGGGTGCTTGAAATCGCCCTCATCGAGAACATTCAGCGAGAGGACCTGAATCCCATCGAAACCGCTCAGGCGCTCGAGCGTTTGGCCCGCGAAATGAACTTAAGCCACGAGGAAATCGCCAACCGCACAGGCAAAGATCGCACCACCATCACCAACATGATTCGGCTCCTCCGCCTGCCTGCCGACGTCCAACTTCTGGTCGCTGAGCGCCGTTTATCCATGGGACACGCCCGAGCGATCCTAGGGCTTACTAAACCCGAACATCAAACGCAACTCGCGGAGAAGTCCGCCGCTCAAGGCTTTTCCGTGCGCCAGGTAGAGCGCCTCGTCAAGAAAATCAATGAACCGAGAGATCCCTCCGAGACACCTCTTCAGGATCCAAACATCCGGGCGGCTGTCGCCGACCTTGAGACAGCGCTCGGAACCCGGGTCAGAATCATCGAAAAGAGCGACCAGCGCGGCCGAATCGAGATCGAATATTACTCGCAGGAAGACCTCCAGCGAGTTTACGAACTGATTCTTCCTGCACGGAAGGAATAAAGTGGTGCCGGCGGCAGGACTCGAACCTGCGACCTGCGGATTATGAGACCGCCGCTCTAACCACCTGAGCTACACCGGCAAGCCAAAGGCTTTCTTAAGGGTAGGCAGAGGTACGGCTACATGTCAACCCGAGGGTTCTAAAGCATTAACAAGCTTGACAGATAGACAAGATTAGCTTATCTTAATAGTGGAGTCGGGACAGTAGGTCCCGACCGACAGCGAAGTGACCGTAGGAGGTTGTTTATCGACTACGATTGCCTATCAGGGCGGCTACCGGCCTGACTCGACTTGCTTCACCGAGGCGGATGAATGCAGGGTGGGAAAACTAGCCCCACCAAGCTTGCGGTGCCTACACCGTGTCTCAAATTGCCGCGGCGAACATAGCGGGGGTTGGCGGTCGCCCTGAAATTCCTGTCGGTGCATTTGACAGCTTCTTTTCCGCTCCAGTAGATTCATTTTAGTGCCGCTTCCGGTAATTGAATTTCGCAGTGTCTCGAAGAGTTATCCAATTTACGCGACTCCCAGCGCACGCCTCAAAGAACTAGCCTTCCTGAATCGAAAATCATTTCACCGCGATTTTGTTGCGTTACGCGATGTATCGTTCGCAATCCCTCGCGGCGAGACCTTCTGCATTGTGGGAGAGAACGGCTCGGGAAAAAGTACGCTACTGCAGATGGTCGCCGGAATTCTGCATCCCACCAAAGGCGAGGTGACCGTGCGAGGTCGCGTGGCTGCCTTGCTCGAACTCGGCTCCGGATTCAACCCCGAATTCAGCGGGCGCGACAACGTCTACGTTAATGCGGCAATCCTCGGTCTATCTCGCCGTGAGATTGATGCGAAGTTCCACCAGATCGAGGAATTTGCCGAAATCGGCGACTTCATGGATCAGCCTGTTAAGACCTACTCCAGCGGCATGGCAGTCAGGCTGGCGTTCGCCGTAGCAATCCACGTCGATCCCGAGATTCTCCTGGTCGACGAAGCGCTCTCGGTTGGCGACATATATTTCCGCCAGCGCTGCATGCGTAAGGTTCATGAAATGCGAAGTGGTGGCGTGACCATCCTTTTCGTGTCGCATTCCATGAGCGAAGTCAAAGCGATCGGCGACCGCGCTATGTGGTTGGACGCGGGTCGAGTGAGGCAGCTCGGCGCAAGCGATGACGTCGTCACGCATTATATGGCCGCCATGGTCGAAAAAGATAATGCCTATCTCACCACGGCCCATCGCAACGCGGAGAAAATCCCCCATGCTCCGGTACGCGCGCCCGAGGTGGTCGAAACCATCCCGAATATAGACCATCGCTTCGGCGATGGCCGCGCTGAAGTGATCGGGATCGCGGTCCTCGATCTGGCCGGCCAGCCGGTGTATATTCTGGAGCCATCGTCCGACATCGTGGTCCGCATCAGCGTTCGCGCTCACGAGGATATTACACTTCCGATAGTAGGATTCATGATGCGCAATCATATGGGACTCGATTTCGCGGGCACCAACACCGCCAGGGAAAGCTTTGATTTTCCTCCTATGGCAGAGGGTGATGTCTACACCGTCGATTTCCATCTTCAACTTCCCGAGCTCTACCCTTCGTCTTTTTCTTTCTCGCCCGCTATTGCCGACGGCACGCTCCATTCCTACAAAACCTGCGATTGGGTCGACAACGCAATCGTTCTCCAGATGGGCCCAGCCGAAGGCGAGATCTACGGCCACGTACACTTGCCCTGCCGCGTTGAATTGAACCGCTGCCTCGTTAACGCCGCGCCCGCCCTTACCCACGCGGAGCCCAGCGTTGGTTGAATTCACCGGCGAGCGCGTAATTCCGGGCCAGGTGAACGACGATTTGTGGAGCGAACACATCGCGCGCTACGCTTACGCCCGCCGTTACGCTGAAGGACGTCGAGCTTTAGACGCAGGCTGCGGAACCGGCTATGGATCGGCCGAGCTCGCGCAGTCGGCCATCACGGTCACAGGCCTGGATGTGGCGACGGAGCCGATCGCGTTCGCCCGAGCCACCTATCCGATTCCGGGTCTGCATTTCGTAGTTTCCTCCTGCGCGGCGCTGCCCTTCCCGCCTAACAGTTTCGATCTGGTGGTCGCGTTCGAGGTGATCGAGCATCTGCCAGACCACCGGTCATTCGTTCAAGAGTGCGCTCGTGTGCTCACGCACCACGGTCTATTTATCGTTTCCTCGCCCAATAAGAAGTATTACGCCGAGTCCCGCGCGAAGACTGGCCCCAATCCCTATCACGTACACGAGTTCGAAGCGCGCGAATTCGTGGAAGAACTGTCCGGAGTGTTCCAGAATGTTCGCCTGGTGTTGCAGAATCGGATCGAGTCTTTCGCATTTCATCCGGCCTCGAGCTTTTGGCCGGCCGAGGCGCGCATCGACGGCGGCGGTGGCAATGCCGAAGACGCGCATTTCCTGATTGGGTTGTGTTCGTTCGGCCCGCTGCCAGACCCAACGTCCTTCGTCTATGTTCCTCGCGCGGCGAATCTGCTGCGCGAACGCGAGCAGCACGTCCAGCTTCTGGAGCAGCAGCTGGTCGATACCAAGAAGTGGCTGGCCGACACACAGAACGAGCGCGATTCCCTTCTCGATCTGTTTCGAAAACAAAAGGAGGAGCTGGACGATCGTACGCATTGGGCCCAGCAGCTCAGCGCGGAGATCGAGGCCTCCGGACAGCGCATCGTTGAGTTACAGAAAGAACTGGATGCTGTCGCGTCAGGTTATGAAGCCAAGGTGAATGAACTGGAAACTGAGAATCGCGCCAAGACCGAATGGGCGCTTGCCACCGAAGCGCGTTTCACGCAAGAACTCCAAGCGCGCGGACGTGAGCTGGCGGAGTGCGTGCGTTTGCTCCAAGTCGCGGAAGTGACGGTGGAAGAGCGCACGCTGTGGGCGCAGCGCATAGAAGCGCAGCGTGAAAAACTCGAGTTTCAATTAAGCATGATTCGGGCCTCGCGCTGGATCAAGCTGGGTCGAAAATTCGGAGTTGGCCCGCTTATCGAGCCGCAGTGAAAACGCTTCTGACGGTCGTCTGGCGCCTGATCAAGTCGCTCCCGCTGCTGATCGTCTCTCCGGTTCTGCTTTTGGCCGCAATTGTCGCGATTGGCGCGGCTGACTTGCTCGTATCGATTCGAAGAAAGCCGCCGGCGCCGCGGGATGAACGGCCGGCTAACACTGCCGCGACTGTGGTAATTCCCAACTGGAACGGGCGCGATCTTCTGGCCAAATACTTGCCTTCCGTGATCGACGCCATGGCCGGCCATCCAGAGAACGAGATCATTGTGGTCGACAATGCCTCCGAAGACGCTAGCGCCGATTTCTTGCGCGAGCGATTTTCCGACGTACGCGTGCTAGCGCTCGACCGGAATCTGGGCTTCGGAGGCGGATCGAACGCAGGCTTCCGCGCCGCGAAAAACGACATCGTCGTGCTGCTCAATAGCGACATGCGCGTTCAACCGGATTTCCTCGCACCGCTGCTCCACGCTTTCACCGACGAAAAGGTATTCGCGGTCTCTTGCCAGATTTTCTTCAGCGATCCGGCGAAACTGCGGGAAGAAACCGGGCTGACGCAAGGCTGGTGGGAGAACGGCGGCTTGCGCGTCCGGCATCGGATTGACGCCGCGATTACAGAACCGTTCCCCTGCTTTTACGGGGGCGGCGGATCCTGCGCATTCGATCGCCGCAAGTTTCTGGAGCTGGGTGGCTTCGATGAGTTGCTCCGGCCCTTCTATCTCGAAGACACCGATCTCGGCTACCAAGCTTGGAAGCGCGGTTGGAAAGTTCTTTACCAGCCGCGCAGTATCGTATATCACGAGCACCGCGGCACCATTGGCAAGCATTTCTCAAAGCAACAGATCGATCGGGTCCTCAAGAAGAATTTCATCCTGTTCTGCTGGAAAAACATTCACGAATGGCCGCGCCTCTGGTCCCATTTCTTTTTCACCTTCGCCGGAGCGGTGCTCAGCGCGTTTTTTGGCGATTCGCCAGAGCGGGCCAGCCTCGCGGGACTGTGGAGGGCGTCGCTCCAACTGCCGGCCGTGCTCCGATCGCGCGCACGTGCCCGCAGCCTTGCGGTCAACACCGATACCGAGGCTTTCCGAAGGCCGATGGGCGGCTATTTCCGCGACCGTTTCACAGAAACGCCGCGCGCTCCCGAGAAGCTCAACGTATTGTTTGTTTCACCGTATCCGATTTGCCCGCCGGTCCACGGCGGCGGTGTGTTCATGTACCAGACGGCGCTCGAACTAGCCCCGCTCTGTTCGCTACACCTCCTAATTCTGCTCGACCACGATTATGAGCGCTGGCATCACTGGGAGCTCGAAGAGAAGGCGGCGTCAGTAGAGTACTTGACCCGGATGGAAGGCCAGCCGAAGGAGTTCGGCTCGATCCTTCCGTTTGCGGTTCGCGAGTTTGCCAATGCCGATCTGGAATGGTTGATCCATCGGCAAATCTATCTACGCGAAGTCGATGTGGTGCAGCTCGAATACACCGCACTCGGCCAATATTTCTCCGACTTTCGCCGCCTCGCCTGCGTGCTGTTCGAGCATGACATCTATTTCCAGTCCATCAGCCGAGGCCTCGCCGGCATGCCGGGGCTGATTCGAAAAACGAAAGCCACCTTCGAATACCTCCGTTCTCTGCGATACGAATTGGGCATTCTGCCGCGCTTCGATCGCATTCAAGTGTGCAGTCCCGAAAATGGCGACTACTTGTTGTCATTCTTGCCGGAGCTGCGCGGCAGGCTCGACGACAATCGCGCCGGCATCGCAACCTCGCGCTATCAATTTCAACCCGACGGCCGCGAGCCTTACACCATGCTGTTCCTCGGGAGCTTTCGCCACACCCCTAATCAGGAAGCGCTCGACTGGTTCGCATTCAAAGTGTTGCCGGCCGTTCTTGAGCGCTGTCCGAAGGCGCGCCTGGTGATCGTGGGCGCGGAGGCGCCGCCGCGTCACTCCCTGCCCGACCTTCCCGAAAATATCGAGCTGCGCGGATTCGTGGAAGATGTCCGCGAGCCATTGGCGAGCTATGCCGTCTTCGTCTGCCCAATTTTAAGCGGCTCGGGAATGCGAGTGAAACTGCTGGAGGCATTTTCGGCCGGCATTCCAGTCGTATCCACTCGCATAGGCGCCGAAGGCCTCACTACAAAGGACTGGGAGATATGCGCGCTAGCCGATGATCCGGCGGAGTTCGCCGCCAAAATCGTCGAGTTATTCAACGATGCCGAGAAGGCTCGCGAAATGGCGCGCCGTGCTCGCGAGCAGGTGGTGGCCACGCGCGACATGACGGTGCTGACCCGGCAACTGGTGGAGAGCTACCGAACAATTCTGCGATTGAAGCGCGGCTAAACTACTGTTATGGCCGAAGTAAAGAAGCGGAATCTGGTCGAGACTGAGTCCATCCTCTATGAAGAAGATGAATAAATGCTAGAAGCGATTGATCGTGGGATCAAAGCTGCGGATGAAGGCAGGGTCGTATCCTTCGAAGAAGCCCGGCGTCGGCTGCGTCAGTGGCTTACGAGATCCTCTTCTCAGAAGACGCGCTTCCAGACTTAGAGAGCATCCTGGATTTATCTTCGACGATAAACCCCAAGCCGCCGAACGGTTCGGCACGGCCCGCGGGAAAAGCGATACTCGTTAGACTAGCGCAATTCCTATTCGCTGGGCTGCTTCTTATCACTCAAATCCATCTTCAAGCGCTTCACCACCTTCTCGGCGGTCTTGCTGAGCTCAGCAGGAGTCGAGTCCTTGGGCGGCTCGAAGACCGACCACAGCACGTTGCGGCTCTTGCGATCCACGATGAAGAGATTTCCCTTTCCTCGCGCCCCTGAGTTAACGCGTTGCGCTCCGGCGCCCAGGTCCAGGGTATTCTTCTTGCCATCCGCTTTCGACTTGTCTTCATCCACTGGCGGAGGGGGCGGCGCGGGAGGCGCGGGCGGAGGATACAGTTCACCGAGCTTGGTCTCGAAGGATTCACCCAGACGATCAGTGATTATCGCATCTGCCTTTTTCGGATCGGTCACAACCTGAAACACACCGGACGCCGTGATCTGATTCGCGAGAAACTGGTCCATGCCGCCGGCCATCGCCAGAATATAGACCATATTCACCTGCTTGAGTTGCGGGTTCACGGCGGCGAAGGCAAGCATGGCAGCGCCCAGAACAAGGCCACAAAATAACTTCATGAGAACATGGTACCAGCGCCCGCAAACAGCCGCGGCGCAATGCCCCACTGTGTATAAATCGGCCCGCATCACGGTGATCATCCCGTGCCTGAACGAAGAGCAAGGAATCGAGCGCGTTCTCGGGCGCATGCCGGAGTTCGTCGATCAGGTGATTGTGGTGGACAACGGATCCACCGACCGTACTTCTGACGTCGCGCGTTCCCTCGGCGCCGAGGTGATTCGTGAGCCGGTCCGCGGTTACGGACGAAGCTACAAGCGCGGTTTTGCATCGGCAACCGGCGACCTGATCGTCACGCTGGATGGCGATCACAGTTATCCCCCGGACGCGATCTCCTACCTGATTGAGGCCTTCCTGCACCTGGATGTGGACTTCCTCAACGCCTCGCGGTTCCCCGTGCGCGATCGCCACGCCATGAGCTTCAAGCATAAATTCGGTAACTGGATTCTCTCGCTGGCCATGTCGATGCTGTACTTCCGCTGGGTGCGCGACTCACAGTCCGGTATGTGGGTCTTCCGGCGATCGATCTTGAAAGAGATGCAGCTCGAATCCGACGGCATGTCGTTCTCCGAAGAGATCAAGATCGAAGCGCTGAAAAGCTCACGCATTCGCTTCGCCGAAATCTCGATCCTCTATTCTTCCCGCCTGGGCGAGATCAAGCTGAACCCCTGGCGAGACGGGTTCTATAATCTGTGGTTCCTGGTCCGGAAGCGCTTCAGGCGGCGCGCGCGATAATGCCGCACCAAGTCGCCGTCGTCATCCCCAATTGGAATGGGGCCGCGCTGCTGGGGACCTTACTAGGGCAGCTCCGGCAGCAAACCCATCCTATCCATCGGATCATTGTCGTCGACAACGGCAGCAGCGACGATTCGGTCCACATGGCGAGGAGCGCCGGCGCCGAGGTCATCGAGCTTGGCAAGAACACTGGCTTCAGCCACGCGGTAAACTGCGGAATCCGATCGGCCGGCTCCGGCTGGATCGCGGTTATGAACAACGACGTCGCGCCACAACCGAATTGGCTGGCTAAACTGATCGACCAGGCCGAGTTAAGTAACGCCTGGTTTGCCACCGGCAAATTGCTGGATGCCATGCATCGCGACCGGATCGATGGCGCGTTCGATGCGATCTGCCGTGGGGCTTGTGCCTGGCGATGCGGCCACGGACGCCTCGATTCGCCGCTCTGGAACCAGCCGCGGCAAATTGGCTTCGCTCCCTTCACGGCAGCGATCTTTCGCTGGGAATTGTTCCAGGAGATTGGATTGTTAGATGAAGATTTCGAGTCCTATCTGGAAGACATGGACTTCGGAATCCGTTGTGCAACGGCAGGTCGTCAAGGGATCTACGTTCCCGTGGCCGTCGCCTATCATCAAGGCAGTGCCACTCTCGGCCATTGGCATCCTGACACGGTGAGAAAAATCGCTCGAAATCAACTTCTACTGATAGCGAAACACTATCCACGGCAATGGATCTTACGGTATGGTTGGCCGGTCTTCGTCGCCCAGGGTCTGTGGGGAATTGTCGCGCTACGCCACGGGGCTGCTGGTGCATACCTGAAAGGCAAATCGGAGGGCATGCGGCGATTTCGATCGGCCCGAGGAACATCTCCGGCCAACCTTGCGGCTATCGTCGAGCGCAGTGAAAGAGAGATTCAAGACCTGCAGCGATTGACAGGTTTCGACCTCTACTGGAAACTGTATTTTGCGCTGACGTGAGCCGGGCATGAATCGGACCGGGGTGGTAGTCGTGACTTACAACTCGGCGGATGTCGTCGGTCGATGCCTCGATTCCTGCGCAGGCCTCCCCATTGTTGTGGTCGACAACGCTTCTCGTGACGCCACACGCGACGTGGTCCAGCAACGGCCGTCCGTAATCCTCATCAGCAACGCAGGCAACCGGGGCTTCGCTGCAGCCGTCAACCAGGGCGTCGAGGCCCTCGACACAGAATTGGTTCTTCTGCTGAATCCGGATGCCGAGCTCGACACTCCTATCGACCCGATGGCTCAGGCCTGCACCAGGGAGGGCGTGGGAGCGGCTGGAGGAAGGCTGGTGGATGGGAGCGGCCAAGTCCAGTCAGGTTTCACGCTGCGCCGCTTTCCGACCCCCGGGGCGTTGATCTTCGAAGTTTTGGGAATCAATCGCATGCTCCCGCGAAATCCCGTGAATCGCCGCTACCGATGCCTCGACGTGGACTTCGACCGACCCTGCGAAGTCGATCAGCCGCCGGGCGCTTTCCTGTTGTTTCGACGCGATCTGTGGCAGCGGTTGGGCGGTTTTGACACACAGTTTCATCCGTTGTGGTTTGAAGATGTCGATTTCTGCAAGCGGACCCGCAATTTGGGCGTGAAAATCCAATATGTACCGCAAGTAATCGCGCGCCATCGAGGTGGACATAGCATTGCTCGGCTGGACCGGGGATGCCGCCAAGTCTACTGGTATGTTAGCCTTCTAAAGTACGCCTCTAAACACTTTCGGCCGTACGCATACCGGGGAGTGAGCGCGGCTGTAGTGCTGGGTTCCATTGTTAGAGCGGCGATCGAGATGGTTCAGTGGAGAAGCGCTAGGCCGCTCAAAGTCTACGCGAAGGTTGCAAAGATCGCGGGACGCAGCATGCTTTCCGGCCGCGTTGGGGACGCGGATTGTTTGGGAAATTATACGAAGGCAGTAGGGTGAATGCAGTTGGTCAAAATTAGAAATAGAGACGCGACTCACATACATGTCCGATAACGATAGGGTTTCGGTAACAATAGTCACATATAACAGCGGGCGATTTATTAAAAGGTGCCTGGAATCCGTCTTGGCGCAGCGCTATGCCAAGAAGGAAATCATTGTCATCGACAATGCATCCTCGGACGGCACCGTGGATATCCTGGAGCAGTTCGAGGATCGCTGTCAAGTCATTTACAACGATGAAAACATCGGGTTCGCCGCCGCCCAGAATCAGGCCATTCGCACCAGTACCGGTGAATGGGTCCTGACTCTTAACCCGGACGTCTTACTACTGCCGAACTTTATCCAGGCTCTGGTGGAGGCTGGACAGTTCGATTCGAAAGTAGGAACGGTCTGTGGAAAGTTGCTGACCATTCTGGCCACCTTCGATCTTCCAGACAAGCCGCTGGTGGATTCCACCGGCATCTACTTCACTCCCATGCTGCGTCATCTGGATCGCGGCAGCCAGGAAGTTGATAACGGCCACTATCTCAAACACGAATATGTTTTCGGCGCAACGGCCGCGGCGGCGTTGTATCGCCGCGAGATGATCGACGACATTTCGATCGGCGAAGAATTCTTCGATCCCGATTTCTTCGTCTACCGGGAAGACGCCGATGTCGCCTGGCGGGCGCAGTTGCTGGGTTGGAAATGTATTTACAGTCCCAATGCGCGCGGTTATCACGTGCGCAAGGTTCTTCCCGGCAACCGGCGGGCGCTGCCGTCCGGGATCAACATGCACTCCGTCAAGAACCGGTTTCTGATGCGCTTGAAAAATATGACAGGCGATCTTTACAAGCGCAATTGGCTATCCATCACCGCTCGGGATATCGTGGTTTTGGGCGCCTGCTTGGTGCGCGAGCAGAGTTCGCTGAAAGCGTTCTGGTATGTCACGCGAAACTGGAAGCGCGTCATGGCCAAGCGCCGCGAAATCATGAGCCGCAAGCGCGTGGACGACGATTACATCGCCAGTTGGTTCCGCTATAAGCCGGTGAGCACTCCGGCCAGGAAATTGCGGGCCTTGGCTCGCTCGAAGATGGCGGGAGACTAGGGAAGCATCCAGGAACTGGAACCCAGGAGCCAGAAGACGTCGTGGATTGCCATTCTCGGCACGCGAGGAATTCCTGCGAGGTATGGTGGTTTCGAGACGTTTGCCGAAGAGCTTTCCACACGTTTAGCGCAATGTGGGCACCAGGTCACCGTCTATTGCCGCGAGCGGCCTTCCGAGCCGATTTATCGCGGGGTGCGCCTGGTTTATTTTCCGACCTGGCGGCACAAGTATTTCGACACCCTGGTCCATACCTTCCTGTCCACGATTCATTTGATCTTTCATCGGGCGGATGTAGCCCTCTATTGCAATGCCGCAAACGCAATCTTCACATTCTGGCCTCGGATTTTCGGAATTCCGACGGCGCTGAACGTCGACGGCCTGGAGCGCCATCGCAAGAAATGGAACCAGCTGGCCAAGACCTGGTACCTGATATCCGAACGGCTCGCCACGTTCTGTCCGAATGTGGTAGTGACTGATGCCGGCAAGATAGCCGAGTATTATCTGGAGCGCTATGGCAAGCACTCCGAATTCATTCCATATGGCGCGGAGCTGGGCAAATTGGAAACCGCGGGTGTGCTGGATCAGCTCGGCCTCGAGCGCGGGCGCTATATCCTCTACGTGAGCCGCATGGAGCCCGAGAATAACGCACTGTTGGTGCGCGAGGCTTTCGAGAAATTAAACACTCAGATGAAGCTGGCCCTCATCGGCGACGCGCCCTACGCGGAGGAGTATATCCAGCGTGTGCGAGCCACGAAGGATCCGCGAGTCCTGATGCCAGGCGCGATCTATGGCCGTGGTTATCACGAGCTGCTGTCGCACTGCTACGCGTACATCCACGCTACCGAGGTCGGAGGCACGCATCCGGCTCTGATCGAGGCCATGGGACGCGGGGCAGTAGTGCTATATCTGGATACGCCCGAAAACGCCGAGGTAGCAAGCGGTGCGGGAATTCCGTTCGAGGCCGGTGATTTGGCGGCGAAGCTAGATCTGGTCCTTGCGATGCCGGAAGCCGAGCGGGTGGAGTGGGGCCGCCGGGCGATGGAGCGTGTGGCGGAGCGCTATAGTTGGGATAGGGTGACCGAAGAATACGAACGGCTGCTGCTTGGTATGCGACCCGGACGCCAGGAGAAGTAATTATGGAGTGGTTGGGACTCATAATTTTCGTGGCCGCTTACTTCGCGCTGATGCGCTGGGTCCTGCCCAAATTCGGCGTGCCCACCTGATTGTCCGGCTCGTGCGACGTCGAGTCTCGACGCCCCAAAGCGCCGGCCAGCGAGAATAGCAAGGATCACGCCATTAGGCCCTAGGATCGCAGCCCGTCGAAGAACGCTTGGATGTCCTCGGCCAACAATTCCGGCTCTTCGGCGGCCGCAAAATGGCCCCCCCGCGGCATGTCGGTCCAGCGTCGGATGTTGTAGCCGCGCTCAATCCACTCGCGTGGTGGAAACGGGGCTTCTTTGGGAAATCGAGCGATAGCGCACGGCACGCGAACGAGCTCGCCCCGCTGGAAATGAACCGGCGCTTTCCTGGTCTCATGATACAGGCGGAACGACGAATGCACGGTCTGGGTCATCCAGTACAGCGTCACATTGGTTAGCAATTCGTCCTTCGTGAAGCGGCGTTCGACATCGCCGTCGCAGTCCGCCCAATCGCGAAACTTTGCGATGATCCACGCCGCCAGTGCCGCCGGGGAGTCATTCAGGCCATAGGCGGCGGTGAGCGGCTCATTGCGCTGTAGATGCGAATAGGCGCCCCAATCGGCGTACCATCGAGCGGCCTCCTCCACATACGTCTGTTCCACGGCGGACGGCTTAGTATCCGGTTCAAGATAAGGCCGGTACGAACCCGGAATAAAGTTGAGATGAACGCCGATCATCCGCTCGGCATGACGCAGTCCCAAAATAGTCGAAACGCTGGCGCCGAAATCGCCCCCTTGCGCTGCGAAGCGATGGTATCCAAGCTCGGTCATCAGTCCAGCCCACAGATCCGCGATCCGAAAAAGATTCATGCCGGACTGGGTAGGCCGGTCGGAAAACCCGAACCCCGGTAGCGACGGGACGACCACGTCGAAGGAGTCGGTCAGCAGCGGCAGGATCTTCAACATCTCGAGAAAAGACCCAGGCCAGCCGTGTGTGATTATCAGCGGCATTGGCGACGGACCTTTGCCCCGCTGATGGAGGAAGTGAATGCCGACTCCATCCACCGTGCAGCGATAGTGATGAAAACGCGCAAAGCGGGCGATTCTAGCTTTCCAGTCGAACTCGTCCTTCCAATAGCTGCAGATTTCTCGCAGGTAGCCGAGTGGGAATCCGTAGTCCCAGCCAGAACCTTGGATTTCGTCGGGCCACCGGGTGCGGGCCAGCCGCTCTTGAAGATCGCGCACCGCAGCTTCTGAAAAAGGAATATCGAATCGCTCGATCGCCATGGATTGCCGCATCATCAAGTTTAACGGCTCGGGCAAGTTTAACGGCCTTACCATGGAGCTATGGGCCCGTTCGCCTACCGATCCTGGGTGGAGATTTCACTCCAACAGATTGCCGACAATTTTAAAGCGGTCCGGGATGTGGTGGGCCCGGCGGTGGAAGTGATGCCAGTGGTGAAGGCGGACGCTTATCGGCACGGCGCCATCGAAGTATCAAAGAGGTTGACCGACGCGGGCGCGCGCTGGCTGGCGGTCAGCAATGTCGAAGAGGGCGCGATTCTGCGCGAGCGCGGCATCACTACGCGCATCCTCGTCATGGCGGATTTTCTGCCGGCCGAACGAGCGGGCTTGCTGGATTATAACCTCACGCCCGTGATTCACTCGCTAGGGGATATTCAGGAATGGAATCGCCTGTCGGAAAACCGCGGCGTCGTGAGCGCTTATCATCTGAAAATCGACAGCGGGATGGGGCGGCTGGGCACGCGCGCCTCGGCAAGCGAGATCCTGGACGCGATCAGCTCCGCCAAGCATTCGTGGCTCGAAGGCTTGATGACCCACTTCGCTTCGGCCGCCAACTACGCCAGTTCACAGACCGAAGAGCAGACCCGCATGTTCCACTCGGTTTGTTCGGAGTTATCGCGCGCTGGCGTGGATCCTCCCTTTTTGCATCTGGCTAGCAGCACGCCGGTAGCCTATGGGCGCCGGGACGCGTGGCAGCGCATGGTGCGGCCGGGCCACGCCATCTATGGTTATGTTTCGCCGGTAGCCAAAGGCAACGCTCCGCCTCGGTTGCTGGATGTCAGACCTGCGCTTACCTGGAAAGCGGCCGTGCTATCGGTGAAGGACTTGCCGGCCGGCGCGTTGATCGGCTATGGGGGCATTTTTCGAGCGGTCCAGCCGACCAGGATCGCCGTTCTCGCCGCGGGCTATGCCGATGGCATCCCGCACCGGCTCTCGAACAAAGGGCGGGTCATCGTTAAAGGTCACCTGGCGCCTATCTTGGGAGCGGTCTCAATGGATCTGACCACCATCGACGTGACGCACTGCCCGCCCGTAGCCGTCGGCGATGCCGTGACTTTGCTTGGCTCGGAAGCCGGACTCTCGATCGACGCGCAGCAGATCGCCCGCATCGCAGGGACCATTTCTTACAGCGTACTCTGCGGCATTCACGCGCGCGTCAAACGGATTTATGTGGACTGATCTTCGCTACGCGGTTCGAATGCTGCTGAAAAGCCCCGGATTTGCGCTAGTCGCAATCCTGACACTGGCGCTGGGCATCGGGGCCAACACCGCCATCTTCACGGTTGCCAACGGGCTGCTGTTGCGTCCCCTGCCCTATGCCGACCCCGGCCGGCTGGCACTGCTCTTCGCCGACCGGCGCGGGCAGCTGCAAGGCTTCTCCTATCTGCGCTACAGTTTACTTCGCGATCAGGCGCGTTCTTTCTCCGGCGTTGCCGCGTTCGCCAGCGATACGTTCAGCCTGACCGGCCGCGGCGATCCCGAACAGCTCTCATCGGCTCGCGTTTCGGCCAACTTCTTCGACGTGCTCGGCGTGCGCCCGGAGTTGGGCCGCATTTTTGCCCCGAATGAAGATCAGCCGGATGCGAAACCGGAGGTGATCATCAGTCACTCGCTTTGGCTGCAGCGCTTCGGAGCAGCGCAGGACATCATCGGTGAAACCATCGCGCTCGATTCTAGGGACTACACGATTATCGGCGTTCTGCCATCGGGTTTCGCTTTTTCGGAGTTGGGCCCAAATGTGGACGTGTGGTCGCCACGGCTATTTGAGCACAGTCTTGTTACCGCGGAGCGCGTCCGGCTCGGGTCCGGCTATCTCTACGGGGTCGCGCGTCTCGATTCCGGAACTACGCGAGATCAGGCTCAAGCTGAAATGGACGTGCTCAATCGGCAATATCAGCGCGGCAATCCCGGCCGTGCCGACGTCGATCCAAACCAAAAGGTCGTGGTACGGGATCTTCAACAACAGGTGGTCGCCAACTTCCGTCCCGCTCTGTTGGTCCTCATGGGCGCGGTCGGATTCGTATTGCTGATCGCCTGCGCAAACGTGGCCAGCCTGCTTTTGTCGCGAGCGCTCGGCCGGAAGAAAGAGATCGCCGTCCGCGCGGCCTTGGGCGCCAGCCGGGGAGCGCTCATCCGCCAGCTGATCGTCGAAAGTTTGCTGCTCGCGATGGTAAGCGGGGTCTGCGGGATTCTCCTCGGCCAGTGGTGTACGCATGAGCTTGCGTCGCTGACGCTGTCGGATTTGCCCAGTTTGGCCGGCCTACGCATGGATCTCCCGGTGCTGGCTTTTACGGTCGCCATTTCACTGGCGAGCGGAATACTATTCGGACTCGCGCCCGCCGTCCAACTTTCGAAACCGGATCTCAACACTGTTTTGCGCGATGAGGGCCGCGGGACCACGGGAAGCCGTGGTCGAAACCTCGCGCGCAATCTGCTGGTAATCGCGCAAGTCGCGCTTTCGATGGTGCTGCTGGTCGGCTCGGGCCTGCTGATTCGCAGCTTCGCTCGCCTGCAGACGGTCAACCTGGGATTCGACCCGGCTAACGTGCTGACTATGCGCATCGCATTGCCGCCCACCAAGTACGCGACGCCGCTACAGCAGATAACCTTCTACAATCGAGTGCTCCAAGCAGTGCAAACTTTGCCAGGAGTCCAGGCCGCGACTATCTCGTCCGCCCTTCCTCTGAATCCGTCGCGGCGATCGCCCATGCTTCCGGAAGGACAACCGATGGTGCCCTTCGGACAGCGGCCGATTCTCGACATTCAAACCATCAGCCCGGACTATGCGCGCGTGCTGCGCGTTCCGCTTTTGCGAGGGCGCGAGTTTACCGATCACGACAACGCCGATGCCCCCGGGGTCGCAATTGTCAATCAGGCCGTCGTGCGCCTTTATTGGCCCACCGAGAATCCCATCGGCAAACACATCTTGCTGGGGCAGCGGCCGCTGCCGGTGGAAGTGGTGGGCGTATTCAGTGATCTCACAAACGTGACCTTGGGGGACGAGACTTCGCCTGAGGTGATTTTGCCATTTCCCCAACTTCCCTGGCCGTTGTTGAACCTGAGCATACGTACTGCAGGAGATCCGCGAAGCGTGCTCTCGGCCATTCGGCGCCAGGTTTCCGCGGTCGACAAAGATCAGCCGCTGACCAACGTGCAAATTATGGAGGAGCTGGTCGGCTCGGCGAGCCAGCAGCAGCGCTTTACGATGCTCTTGCTCGGAGTGTTTTCAGCGACCGCGCTGATTCTGGCTATCGTCGGAATCTATGGCGTCATCGCCTACTCAGTCGCGCAACGGACCCAGGAGTTGGGGATTCGCATGGCGCTGGGAGCTGACCAGGGCGACGTTCTGAAGCTGGTGGTCGGCCATGGCCTCCGCCTTACGCTGACCGGGATTGCGATCGGCTTAGCCGGCGCCTTCGTGCTGACGCGCCTGATGTCGAGCCTGTTGTACCAGACCAGTGCCACGGATCCCATCGCGTTCGGCGCCAGTGCGTTGCTGTTCGCCGCCGTGGCGCTGCTCGCGAGTTATTTGCCGGCTCGGCGCGCCACGCGGATCGATCCGACGGATGCCCTCCGATAAGATGGAGAGGAGTTTACTCGGATGACAACCATGACCGCAGTTGAGGCGAAGAAACGCTTTCGAGAACTGCTCGATCGCGTCGCGCGCGGTGAAGAGGTCGTCATTACTCGCCATGATAAGCCGGTGGCCAGGATCGTTCCCGAAGGTGACCACAGGCTAGAGGATGTTCGCCGCGCGGTTGAGGATCTCCACGCTCTGCGGAAGGAAATGGCGCAGCGTAAGGGCTTCAAGCCGCTATCCGACAAGGAGATCAATGATTCAATAAACGAAGGAAGGCCTTGACCCAGGGAATTCGTAGCCGATTCCTCCGTTGGCATTGTTCGTAGTGACCGGCTGTTCGATATCCCTTTTACTGGTCGCTAACTCGCGGGAGTCGGAAAATGCTGACTCTGAGCCGTGACCATCAGGGAGCGGAACTAAACGTCCAGATTCCGCACATCCAGCGCGTTCTCTTCAATAAACTTGCGCCGGCTCTCCACATCTTCGCCCATTAGCGTCGAGAAAATGGCTTCCGTCTCGGCCAGATCCTGTAAATCCACCTTTAACAGCGTGCGCGTCTCGGCGTTCATAGTGGTCGACCACAACTGCTCGGCGTTCATCTCGCCCAAGCCTTTGTAGCGCTGGATCGACACCTCGCGCGTGCCTTCGCTCTTGATATGTTCCAGCAGCTCGCGCCAGCCAGGCAGAGTCTCGGACTTAGTGTCCCTCAACACCTTGAACGGCGGTTGATTGTACTTGGCCACCTGCCTGGCAATCACTCGCATGCGCCGGTACTCAGGTTGCAAAACCAGGTCTACACCAATGGTGCGCTCCGCACTGGTTGGATCGCGATACACAACCTTCCAAGTTTCGTGCTCTTCTTCGGGATCCAGCCGGGCTTCCACTTTGACTGCCTTCAAGGCCGCCGCTACCTGCTCGAGATTGCCCTTCTCGTGAAAGTCCGCCTTGGTGTCGAGCTTATGATCGACGTTGGCCAGTACTTCCACCACCCGAGGATCACGCAGGCGCCGTTCCACGCGCCGGAACATCTGCTGGAATTCGTCGAGCGACATCAGGAAATTGCGGAGCTCCGTGCCTTCCAGCTTCGCGCCAGACGGCGCACTAGTCTTCGGGTCACCCTTGGTCTCCACCACTAAGTTTTCCGTGGCACGGCGCAGGATTTCGCGCGTGAACTCCTTATCGTCCTTGATGTACTTTTGGGTCTTCCCCTTCTTGATCAGGTACAAGGGCGGCTGGGCTACGAAGACATGGCCGCGCTTGATCAGTTCCTGCATGTGCCGGAAAAAGAAAGTAAGCAGCAGGGTTCGGATGTGCGAGCCGTCCACGTCGGCGTCGGTCATGATGATGATCTTGTGATAGCGAAGCTTGGTGACATCGAAATCCGTCAAGCCGATGCCGGTTCCGATGGCCGTAATCATCGACCGGATTTCCTCGTGGCCCAGCATCTTGTCGTAACGGGCTTTTTCCACGTTCAGGATTTTTCCGCGCAGCGGCAGAATGGCCTGATAGCGCCGGTCGCGGCCGCCCTTGGCAGTTCCGCCGGCCGATTCACCCTCCACCAGGAACAGCTCGCATCGCTCCGGATCTTTCTCCTGGCAGTCGGCCAATTTGCCCGGTAGCCCGCCTGAATCGAGCGCGCCCTTGCGCCGCGTCAGATCGCGAGCTTTACGCGCTGCTTCCCGCGCCCGCGCCGCATCGATCGCCTTGCCGACGATCTTCCGCATCACCGCGGGATTTTTGTCGAAATACTCGCCCAGCTTCGAGTTCACGAACTGCACCACGAAACCCTGAATATCGCTATTCAGCTTGCCCTTGGTTTGTCCCTCGAACTGCGGCTGCGGCAGCTTCACGCTAACCACCGCGGTCAATCCTTCGCGGACGTCGTCGCCGCTGAGACCCTCTTTCACATCCTTGAACAGTCCGGCTTGCTGGCCGTACGCGTTGATGGTTCGCGTCAGCGCGCTACGAAATCCGCTTAAATGCGACCCGCCATCGACGGTGTTGATGTTGTTGGCAAAGCTGAAGACGTTTTCCGAATAGCCGTCGTTGTATTGCAGCGCCACTTCCATGACCAGCGAGCCGCCATTCGGCATCTCGCGATCACCCTCGAAATTGATGGGCTTTTCGTGTAGCACGGCCTTGCCGCGATTCAGGTGCTTGATGAATTCCGCTATGCCGCCGCTATAGTGGAACTCGTGCTGCTTAGCCGGTTCCACCCGTTCATCGGTGAGCGTAATCGTGAGCCCCTTATTTAAAAAGGCCAACTCGCGAAGCCGCTGCGACAGCGTGTCGTAGTTGAACTCCACCGCGGTCATGATGGTGGGATCGGGCTTGAACGTTATCTTGGTGCCCGTTTTCTTTCCAGCTTTGCCGGTCTGCGCGAGCGGCGCCTTAGGGACACCCTTCTGGTATTCCTGCTCCCAGGTAAAGCCTTTGTTCCAGATCTCGAGCTGAAGCAATTCCGAAAGGGCATTGACGCAACTGACGCCGACGCCATGCAAACCGCCCGAGACTTTGTAGCTCTTGGAGTCGAACTTGCCGCCGGCGTGCAACCTGGTCATGACAACTTCTGCCGCCGAGACTCCCTCCTCAGGCATAATTCCGGTTGGAATCCCGCGCCCGTTGTCTACCACGGTCACCGAGTTGTCAATGTGGATCGTTACTTCAACTCGGTCGCAGAAGCCGGCCAGCGCCTCGTCCACCGAGTTGTCCACCACTTCGTAGACCAGGTGATGCAGCCCATTTTCGGTGGTTGAGCCGATATACATCGCTGGCCGCAACCGCACCGCTTCCAGACCTTCCAGCACCTTGATACTACTGGAATCGTAAACTTCTACCGGACCCATTTCTTTTGTTGCCATGTAATGCTCAATCCTTAAACTGATTACTGCCTAACGCCTGCTGGTCTCCGCCAGTCAGATCCGCATCGGCATCACGACGTACCGATACTTGTAATTCGCCGCGCCATCGCCAGCCGGCCTCAACTCGCCGGCGCTATGTGGATCTTTGAAATGAAAGGCGACCTGTGACTCAGTGGTCGCGCGCAAGAAGTCGAGTAGATAACTTGCATTGAAGCCGATCTCTACCGGTTCGCCGTCATACTGGGCCGGCAGGCTCTCCTCGCTTTCGCCTGTCTCAGAGAGTGACGAATGAATGTGCAGCTCGCCTTCCTGCACTCGCAGCTTAATAGCTCGCGAGCGTTCGTCCGAGAATTGCGCGACGCGCTCAATCGACTTCCGCAATTCCTCGCGGTCGAGTGTCACCGAATGCGGGTGATCCTTCGGCAACACTCGCTCGAAATCCGGAAAATTCCCCGTCAGCTTTCGACTCAGCAGCAAGCGGTCGCCCAGTTGGAAGAATAGGTGATTTTCATCGCCTGAGAACTGGATCATTGCGTCCGAGTTGGATTCTCCACCCAGCTTTAAAATCTCCCCCATGGCCTTGCGGGGCAGCAGCGCGCGATACGTTCCGGTTACTCCCGGCAAATCGATCTGGCTCTCCACCATCGCCAAGCGATGCCCATCCGTCGCCACCATCGCAAGACCCGTGCTCTTCAGCAGCAACAAGGACCCGTTCAAAGTGAAGCGCGACTCTTCCATCGAGATCGCAAAAATCGTCTTCGCAATCAGCGATGCCAGCACCCCAACCGGAATCTGCGCCAGCACGGCTGGCATCTGGGGCAGCTCCGGAAAACTTTCGCGCGACATCCCAGCGATTCGCGTACGCGAGCGTCCGCATACTAAGCTCGCCCATTGGTTTTCCTGGAGCTTGACCTCGAGATCCGCATCCGGAAGCAATCGAACATAGTCCAGTAGCCGCTTGGCAGGTATCGTCCCAGCCCCCTGCTTCTTGACTCGGGCAGGACAGGAAGAGCGTATGCCTAACTCCAGATCGGTGGCGGTCAGATTGATTCGGTCCCCCTGCGCCTCCACTAGAACATTCGACAAAATCGGGATGGTAGTCTTCTTCTCCACCACGCCCTGGGACAGACTCAACTCCCGAACCAGATCCGTCTTGCTAACTGTGAACTCCATCGTTTCCCCTTGCTTTTTGTCGTTGCTTGCCTTGGGTCTGGCTAGTTCTAATCCCTCTCCCTAAAATACCTATGTACTAGAACCGTAATAGTAGGTGCTGTTGAAAAGTTGATTTCTCTCTAAATTATACTAAAATCAGATGCTTCTTGCCACTGCAACCTGTGAATCCCAGGGTGTCCCGCAGCCTAAAATTTCAACGGTCACGCTCTCCTCCACAGTACTCACAAGGCTTCCGGTCTACCCGCTGTGGAAAAACAAGATAACCCTAATGGATTGAATCGACTAGCTTGTGGATGAGGTTGTTTAAATCTTGGTCCTGTTGCCGGAGCCGGTCAATTTTCTGGATCGAGTGCAAGACGGTGGTGTGATGTTTGCCGTTAAACGCGCGACCGATCTCGGGCAGCGAGGCGGGGGTCAGCTCCTTAGCGAGGTACATGGCGATCTGTCGCGGGTAGGCGATCTTCCGTTCGTTGGTCTTCTGCTTGAGCTGGGCTGGCTGCAGAGCAAACCTGTCGGCAACAACTTTGACGATGGATTCGATTGTGATTCGCCTCTCTTGGATATGAGTCAAATGCTTCAAGGTCTGCTGCGCCATCTGAAGCGTGATGGGAGTGCCCGTCACCGATGAGTAGGCCACTAGTTTGACCAATGCCCCTTCCAGTTCGCGAACATTCGACTTTGTTTTTGTGGCGATGAAGATGCGGACGTCTTCCGGAAGCTTGATTCCCTCCAACTCGGCCTTCTTTTCGAGAATGGCCATCTTTGTTTCCAGGTCCGGCGGCTGTACGTCCACCATGAGACCCCATTCAAAGCGCGAACGAAGCCTTTCCACCAATCCAGGAGTGCTCTTGGGAGGCGAGTCACTCGAAATTACGATCTGTTTCTGGTGCTCAAAAAGCTCGTTGAACGTGTGGAAGAACTCCTCCTGCGTGCCATCTTTGCCCGCCAGGATCTGTATATCATCCACCAGGAGTGCGTCGGCGTTACGGTAATGCCGGTGGAAAAGCTGCATACGATCGGTCTTGATGCAGGTGATCATCTCGTTCATGAACCGCTCGCTCGACGTGTAGATGATACGCATTCCCGTGTAGCGGTCGCTCAACGATCGTCCGATGGCATGCATCAGATGGGTCTTTCCCATTCCCACGCCGCCATAAATAAAGAGCGGATTGTACGATCTGGAAGGGCTGGTAGCAACCGCCTGGGCCGCCGCATGAGCGAACTGATTGCAGGAGCCCACCACGAATGAATCGAACGTGAACTTGGGATTTAGGCTGATGATGGGTGAGAATACAATTTCGGATTTCTCGTCGGTTGCGCTTTTCATAGCGACTATCTGCGTTGTCCCCTGGACTTCATAGGCCACCTGTTTCACGCTGAGATTTAGCGCACGGATAGCTGACCATATCTGCGGAGCATACTCCTGCTCGATCCAATCCCGTGTTGCCGAATCTGGAACACCGACCCAGAGTTTGGCGCCGTCCGACCTGAGGAAAAAAGTTTTCGACAGCCAATTCTGGTAGGCTTCGAGGCTGATGTTGTCGGAAATCAGTTTCTTTATTTGTTCCCAGCTATTCATTCTTTATTCACAATCCGCGCACTTTTTGCACACTTTTTCCACAGCCTGTGGAAAAGCTATAATTCCAACTCTCGATTCTGAGGGAACCGACTGATTCAAACGCGGCCGCGGGTGGCTTGGTTGAATCCCGCTCCGTGTTGCGGAAACGTCAGTCTAGCACAGTTACCACTCTTCGCAACTACTAATTTTTGGACCGTTATTCACAGTGTTTTCAGTAGCTTACATAAAACAGTATGCTTCTCAAATGTTAGAATCACGACCCCACAACAATGTGACGTTTTGATAAACTATGGTTCTCGACGAGCTTGCGCTGAAGTGCCCGCCTGGAGCAGTCATTTGACAGTTTCGCGCGCGGCGCGCGACAATAAAATTCGATTACCGAGCCGCAAAAAACTCGGTTACCGAGACCGCGACCGTCAGGAAGCGGTAGCAGCGCGGGAGTAACTCAGCTGGTAGAGTGCAACCTTGCCAAGGTTGATGTCGCGGGTTCGAATCCCGTCTCCCGCTCCATCCTCACGGTGTCCGGCCCGGAGACATGGGTAACAGAATGTACCTAAGACATAGGTAACACTTTTGGCCCAAAGGGATTGTTGAGGGGCTGCAGAGTTTTCTCCTCCAGATCGATATAACCAAGATCGTAATCCAT